>ENA-ORTV01000041-ORTV01000041.1-human-gut-metagenome-genome-assembly--contig:-NODE-41-length-141116-cov-14.863151_pt1 | contig 141116 bp, 134 predicted proteins | sample MGYA00241915_ERZ509194 | MGnify/ENA primary metagenome ERZ509194 (study PRJEB26280, sample SAMEA2338810) | human gut metagenome | biome: human gut; feature: human-associated habitat; material... | reverse complement strand
GATTATAGTTTTATTTAAGAATACCTTGCCGCATATTTTTTACTCCTTTTCTGGATTAAATCATTGTATCACATCAGTTTTAGGAAAGCAAGTACCTAAAAGAAATTTTTCTTCCCCTTATATGTAACAATCATACCGGCTTCCTAGCGTTCAGAATGTTTTCTGCTGTCTGCTGTGGTGTTTGGTTGGAATTGTCCAACCAAAAGCCGATCCGTGGTGTTGTCTGCATTTTACTAAATACAAATTCAATGTATACAGAAAGAAATATATAAGGAGTGGGAGGGATTCCGCCGTAGTCGGCATTGTAGGAAAATCCAAAAGTTTAGATTTTCTCAAAATGCTTATCTTTTGGTCTTTGGTTCGGAATAGTGTAGTGCTGGCGGTCTATCTATTGTTTTCGGTTGCTTGCTTCTTTACCGTACATGAGCATTACTGCCGGGGACAAAGCGTTTTGGAGAGCTGAAAAAATCAATCGGCAGCGTTTCCCAAAAGGTTCTGACTGCTCAGCTTCGTGATATGGAAGAAAACGGACTCGTAAACCGAAAGGTATATGCCGAAGTACCGCCGAGAGTAGAATACTCCCTGACAGAATTGGGACAAAGCTTGAAACCTATTCTCGACGCTATGTGGAGTTGGGGCGAAGATTATAAAGAAAAATGTAATAAATAACGAAAAGACCGTCAGGCTCAAACGAGGCTTGACGGTCTTATATTTTTTTGCTGTATTTAAGAAAATCGTTTTGGTGTTCCTGTTTGCGAAGTTGATAGCCCTGTGCAATCAGCGTATCCACTTTCAGAGCAATCAGGTTTATGTCGGAACACATTGCCCGTGCAATCTGCTGAATGTCATAGCCGTTTTTAATGTATTCCAAAATGGTGTCGTCCGGGAGCGAAGCCTGAGAAGCGAAGATATTTGCTTCATACTCCATACGGTTCTCTCTCATATCAAAGATGTTGAACTCTTTGAACCCGCCGACAGCAACCGCTTCTTGCCTGTGTAGAACATCGTGCCCGATTTCGTGCCATAGCACTATCTGCTCCACGACCGGGTGCATACCGTTTTTAAGAAAAACAAAGCGGTTCTTCAGAATAACCTTGTATGCTCCACGCTGCTTGTCAAAATTCCGGTAGATAACATTGATACCAAGCTCTTTTGCGACCTTGTACGGGTCACGAGTACCGCAACGGTCAATGAGCTTGTTTACGATTTTCACAATCTCAGCCGTAGTGTAATACCCCAATCCGGCTCACCTCCCATATTATAGTATATCGGATATTAACCTATAATAAATTATAAACTATTATGTGTCCCATATATTGGACTTAGTTCACTTTGAGGATTACTCGTCTTTGCGGTATTTCTTCGGGGTGTATTTTTTATTGTTCTTCTTTGCAATAAGATATGCTTCCTGAATAGCGTCAACCATTTCACGCATATCCTCGTCAGCCATTTCGCCGCCGGCAAACAGACCGGTAACTTCTGCAAGCAACTCCTGAGCCTGTCTTGCCCCTCTGCGTCCGTATTTATCCTCTACATCGGCGATGAAAGCGTCATCCTCAGACAGCAGATAATTCACATTTACATTTAAGGATTCTGCCAGCTTCTTATATCTTTCCATTCCTCTCGGACGGGATTTATCATTTTCATAAGAACCAATTATGCGTCGGGTTACGCCGATTTTAGCTGCCAACTCATCTTGACTCATACCAAGCTTTGTTCTTTCAGCCTTGACTTTTTCACCGAATGTCATTGTGATTTCACTCCTTAAAAGAATATTTACAGTTGAACTACCCATTTGCCCTTGACAAGTACAGTTGAAGTGTATATAATATGAATTGGGAAGTTGAACTACACATAGTGTACACCAAACTACCCAAAATGTCAAGGGGGTTCAAAAAATGTTACGAAGCATACTTCATTGTGATATGAATAACTTCTATGCCAGCGTCGAATGTATGCTCGACCCCGCATTGAAAAAATATCCGATTGCTGTTTGCGGCTCTGTGGAGGAGCGACACGGTATTGTGCTTGCAAAGAACTACAAAGCAAAGGCTTTTGATGTGAAAACCGGGGACGCAGTATGGCAGGCTAAACAGAAGTGCAAGGACTTGGTTGTAGTACCGCCCCATTATGAGGAGTATATCAAATACTCAAAGCTTGCGAGAAGCGTGTATGAGCGATATACCGACCAAGTTGAACCGTATGGTATGGACGAGTGTTGGTTGGATATTAGCGGGACGGAAAGCCTTTTCGGTTCGCCGGAAAAGGTGGCAAATGAAATTCGTGAAACGATGAAGTTTGAACTCGGCTTGACGATTTCTGTGGGTGTTTCCTTTAATAAGATATTTGCGAAGCTCGGCTCGGATATGAAGAAACCGGACGCAGTAACCGTGATACCAAAGGACACATTCAGAGAAAAGATTTGGGGACTTCCTGCCGCTGACCTGCTCGGTGTAGGACGGGCAACCCAGCGAGTGCTTGACAGCTATTGTATTCGTACCATCGGGGATTTAGCGAATACCGACCCTGAGTTCTTACGCAGAAGATTAGGAAAGAACGGAGTAGTTTTATGGAACTATGCCAACGGCAACGACCTTTCCCTCGTTGCCAAGAAAGACTTCGTTTCCCCTATAAAAAGCGTAGGACACGGTATAACAACAGTAGCAGACTTAGAGAAACCGGAGCAGGTGTGGCCCGTGTTTCTCGAATTAACCCAAGACATCGGACACAAGCTCCGTGTTCACGGACTAAGTGCAGAAGGTGTCGCAATACATATTAGAGACAACACACTCAATACAAGGCAATGGCAGACGAAGATTGCACTTCCTACACAGTCTCCGATGATTATTGCAAAGACCGCTTTTCAGTTGTTTGAAAAAAGATATGGGTGGAACAACCCTATCCGTTCTGTGACAGTACAAGCCATAAATCTTATTCCACAAGACACGCCCCGTCAAATAGATATGTTTATGGACGCCGCAAAGCAGGACAAATTGGAGCGAATGGAAAAGTGTGTTGAAGAAATCAGACGGCGTTTCGGAAAGGACAGCATAAGGAATGGGGTTCTTTGTCAGAACCTGCGGCTACCACCGGAAAAAGCCGAAATCACTATGCCGACAGGTATGGTTGGTTAAGGAGGTCTTAATGTGATTGACGAAAAAGAGGTTACGGCTTATGTTACGATACCCGACTGCTTTTTGCAGGGGTGCAGCGAAGATATTGTTATCTTCCGTGCGGACGGCGGAAACCATTTTACCGACTACGGTATATATGAAGGAATGTTCCTGTTCTTTGACCGAAAAAAACGCTTTAAGAAAGGAAGGCTTTCCTGTTACATCAATACTGCCGGAGATGACCGACCCAAGTACAGGGTGTCGGATAAGAACATCGACGGATACAAGCACTTGGGAAGATTAGTTTTGACTTTGAGAAATTACGAGGTATAAAAATGGAATCCGAAAGAAGAAAAGTTTATGTTGAAGTGAATGTAACACACAGACCTGATGGAACGGCTCGTCCGAACTTCATCAAGTTTGAGAATGATGAAAAATATGAGATAGACCGTGTAATTCAGAAATGCCGTGCGGCTTCCACCAAAGTCGGAGGAACCGGTATCCGCTACACGGTACAGATTTGCGGCAAGCCCACATTTCTGTTCGACGAAGAAAACGGAAAGTGGTTTGTAGAAGCAAAATCCTAATGGTAGGAGGTTTTGTAACTTGAAACATTTATCGAGATTTGACATCGAAGCGATAGCCGACAAGTATGTTCAGGCATATATGGCACTTCCCGATGTCCGTAACACACAAATATACAGAATTGACCCGGAGCTTCTCTTGGAGAAGGTTCTCGGATTGAATGTCGAATACCAGCACCTATCCTATGACGGTAGTATTCTCGGAATGACCTCATTTACGGAAATGGGTGTTCAGGTATTTGAAGATGATGATAACGAAGCCTTTTTCTTTTTGGACGGGAAAACCGTTCTTGTGGAAAAGGACTTGAACTTTGACAGCAAGCTGAAAGGCAGAAAGAATTTCACCTTAATGCACGAGGGCAGCCATCAGATATTTAAGATGTTGTTCCCGAATGATTACGGTGTAACACAGAAGTCTGCCGGAGTACATTATTACAAGGCAAATTCCGAGAGGAATAAGCCAATATCCGATTGGGAGGAATGGCAGGCAAACACGCTTGGAGCTGCTATTCTTCTTCCTGAAAACCTCGTAAAACAAGGAATGTATCTGTTCAGTCTCGGCGAAAAGATTGAATGCCTGAACAAGATATACTATCCGAGTGTATATAAAAGGTTTGACGCACTTGCGGATTTTTTAGGGTGTTCCAAAAAGGCTCTTGCCATACGAATGAAACAGCTCGGACTTTTGAAAAAGGAGTATCTTGATAATCCTTTTGATTTGGTTACGGTTTATCCGGAGGTGAGCGAGCTATGAAATCGTTGGAACAAAAGATAATCGTAAGGTGCAAAAACTGTGGCTGGCGTATTTTTGACAAGGTAACAATGACAACAGGCGTGATTGAACTGAAATGTCCGAACTGCCACAGAGTAGTAGAGGTTGACCTATCCCTACGCAAGGGAACGGTCAAGTACAGATTAACAAGAAGTAATAACAGAGCGAACAATTAAATATCGGGCAGATGTACCGAGCCACGAGTCCTTGAGCGAAAGCTCCTGAGTCATCAAATTGCCGGACGCTGAGAATTAAGGGATAGAAATATCCTAATGTTCTTGGTGTCCGGCTTTTTTGTCGCTCCCGAAAGGAGCAAGACCGTGACATATAAGTGGCTGGCATATATCGCCAAGTATCCGTAATCTCCGAATTTTTGATTTCAACCAAATTCAAAAATTCAAATTTAAGGAGATTACGACAATGACAAAACTTACATTAGAACAACAGGAATTATTATTTGCGAACGACTGCAAACTCATCAATCTGCGGTATGAATACCACGGTTACACCGGCACGGAGAAATGGGCGATTGTAACAGAACTGGCGGAAGAAGAATTGTGGGTTAAATACCCTGATGTTATCCGTCGGTACACTCCGTTCATTCTGCTTTCTATGGCTCAGGGCGAAGTGATTGACGAGTCATACAGAAACAACGATAAGTACGAAAAGCGAGCAAAAAGAACAATCGATGTGTATGGGTATGAAGATGACATCTCTGAACAATTCCACCGGGAACTGATTACTCCGTTTGTTGACCCGTTTGAGCAAGCGGAGGAAGAACGGATTGAGGAAGAAAAGGAACAGCTCCGCCAGTTAGAAATTGCGAAAGTCAGAAAGGTATTGGAAATGCTGAAACCTGTTCAGAGAGAAAGACTGATTAAAGCGATTTTATTAGGTATGAGTTCAAGAAAAATCGCAAAGGAAGAAGGCGTATATTACAGCGTTGTAGATAAGTCGATTGCTGCCGCAAGAAAAAATTTCAAGAAATTTTATGAAAACCTCTGATTTTGGGTGTGCATTTTGACCCCCTTTGTCCAAATGAGTGAAGGGGTTATTTCAATTCCGGATAAGAAATGCACTTTCAAGACTAAATGAACAGAGAGGTTATACATATATGCAGAGAAAAGAAATTCAGCGTGGAGATTTATTCTACTACGATTTTGGAAAAAGAGAGGGGTCTGTCCAGTCGGGTGAGAGACCTGTAATGGTAATTCAGGCGGACAACTTTAATGCAAATGCTCCGACAATTATTGTTGCTGCTGTTACGGCTGTGATGAAAAAGAAGTATCTTCCTTCACACATCATTTTGGGTGAGGACTTCGGTCTGAAGAAGCCGTCAATGGTTCTTCTTGAACAGATACAAACCGTCAATAAGGACGAACTGACAGACTACATTGGTTCGGTAAACGACGAAAGGCTTTGGAAGCAAATTAACGCAGCTCTTAAAAAGACTTTCGGTTTATGGATTTACAACACAGACAGAAACGGAGATGTTCGCTGCTTATGTCCCAAGTGCCTGAGCGACTATATCCACGACCCGAATTATGTTGTCAGGCGTCTTGACCTTTTTGCGAAAAGCAAAGACAACTGCGATAAGTGCAATAACAGCGGTTGGGATTATATCGTTTATGACAAACGCACCTCGGTCAAAGGAAAGGGGTGTAAAAATGCCTGAAAGAAAAGATAAGGAGAAATACAATATTCCTTTATGGCATAAGCCCAATCTTTCCATTGAAGAAGCAGTTGCTTATTCCGGCATTGGTAGAGATAAACTTTATGAATTGACGAATCCGGAGGATTGTCCCTTTGTTTTATGGATAGGTAACAGGAGAATGATTAAGCGTAAAAAATTCGATGAATATATCGAAAGGCAGTATTCCATTTAACCAAATTGTCAAGTGTGCGATGAGCCAATTCGCATCATTGGCTCATCAATCATTTTTATGTATCCTTGAGACATCAAAATCAAGGAGGAAAATCAAATGTCAGACAATCGAAAGAATAGTAAAAAGGACGAAGTGCCTATTTGGTTCAAACCAACTTTGAGCATTGAAGAAACTTCTCGATATTCAGGTATCGGTATGAGTAAATTATACGAACTGACTAATCCGGAAGATTGTCCTTTTGTGCTGTGGATTGGAACAAGAAGAATGATAAAAAGAAGAAAGTTTGATGAGTATATTGAAAGCGTGTACTCAATATGAGGGAGGAATCACAAATGGATAGCGAGGTTAATTGCCAAAGAGAATGGTTCAAGAGCCGAGGTTCCGATGTCCCTTTATGGAATAGGCAAAACCTATCTATTGAAGAAACGGCAGCCTATACGGGCATTGGTAGAGACACGATATACAAGCTCATAAAGCAAGACGATTGCAATTTTACTTTGCGTGTAGGGAAAAGAACTATGATAAAACGAAAGCGTTTTGAGGAGTACCTTGAAAAGCTATATTCGATATAAGGTGGTGAGAGTGTGCTGAAAGTAAGCAGTCCTGAAATATTGGAATATAGGAAGGCGATTGAGGAAAGAAAGCTGGATTTACCGATATGGGAACGCAAGGTTATCACTTGTGAAGAAGCAGCCGCTTATTCCGGTATTGGGATTAAAAGACTTAGAAAAATGGCATTGGCGAAAGGTTGTAATTTTTCAATCTCAAATGGAACACAGATTTTGATAAATCGTGAGAAGTTTGACAAGTATATGGACAAAATAGAAAAGGTTTAGGAGGAAAAGATTATGGCAAAGGCAAAAAGACGAGATAAATCAAGAGTAGTTCTTCGCACAGGAGAATCACAGCGAGCAGACGGTACATATCATTATTGTTGGACAGACGCCAACCGAAAAAGGCGTTATGTGTATGCCAAGACTCTTGACGAACTTCGATACAAAGAAGAGCAAATAGAAAAGGACAAGAAAGATGGCATAAAAGCGGAAGCTCGATATACTACCCTCAATGATATATATGAGCTTTGGAAAGATTTGAAGCGTGGTCTAAAAAACAACACTTTTGAAAACTACAAATATATGTATGAGACATTTGTCCGCCAACAGATTGGCTCAAAGACCGTTTCTTCTTTGAAAAAATCGGATATTAAGAGGTTTTACAACTACCTTGCAGATGAACGCCATTTGAAACCGGCGACTATTGATAATATCCATACGGTTCTTCATCAGATTTTGGATATGGCGGTTGATGATGATTATCTCAGAAACAACCCTTCCAATAATGTGCTGAAAGAGTTAAAGCAGTCCCATTGTTTTCAAACTGAGAAACGCAGAGCCTTAACGAGACCGGAACAGGAACTGCTCCTGAGTTATCTGAAGAATACACCGTCTGCAAGTTTGTGGTATCCTATTTTTGCAGTGTTGATTGGAACAGGGCTTCGTGTTGGAGAAGCGACGGGTCTAAGATGGTGCGACATTGATTTGGAAGAAGGTATCATTGATGTGAACCACACGCTGGTTTACTATGACCACCGTACCGAGGGAAGTAAGCGTGGTTGCTATTTTAACATCAATACTACGAAAACTCCGGCTGGCAAACGCCAAGTTCCGATGTTGGATTTCGTCAAAGAAGCATTCCTTATGGAAAAGGAAAGACAGGAGTTGCTTGATATTCATTGCGAAGCTGTTGTGGACGGATATACTGATTTTATCTTTCTTAACCGTTTTGGACAGCCGCAACATCAAGCAACCCTTAACAAAGCAATACGTCGTATTATCCGTGACTGCAATGATGAACAGCTCCTGAAAGATGAAAATGCAAAGATTTTGCTACCGCATTTTAGCTGCCATTCATTAAGGCATACATTCACGACAAGAATGTGTGAGGCAGGGGTTAATGTCAAGGTCATTCAGGATACGCTTGGTCACAAAGATATTTCTACTACCCTTAACATTTATACCGATGTAACGAAGGAGTTAAGGAGGTCTGAATTTGAAGGTCTTGACTCGTACTTCAAAAATGAGTATAATAAAGCGGCAAACATTTGACGTAGTTTTATTGTTGGCGACGAAAAGATACTTACACCATTTACACCAAATACAACATCAAATAGCACGTATAGGGCAGTAAAGAAAGGGTGTATCAAACAAAATAGGGCAGCAAATCATTTGGGGTAGTACAATGAATACCACTTTAGTAACCCAATAACCGAGATGTCTTTTCCGTCCCGACCATGAAGCCGCTGGACGCGGACAAGAAGTCGGAAACGGCCGAGGCCAAGCCCGCCGAGACCGTGCCCGCAGCGCCAGCAGCGGAGGAGAAGATCGACTTCTCCAACGTGCAGATCGAGCCGCTGTTTGCGGATTTCGTGGACTTTGACACGTTCAGCAAGTCCGATTTCCGTGCCGTGAAGGTCAAAGCGTGCGCGGCCGTGAAGAAGTCGAAGAAGCTGCTCAAGTTCACGCTCGATGACGGCACGGGTACGGATCGCGTGATTCTCTCCGGCATCCATGCCTATTACGAGCCGGAAGCGCTCGTGGGCAAGACCTGCATCGCCATCACGAACCTCCCGCCGCGGCCCATGATGGGCATCGACTCCTGCGGCATGCTGATCTCTGCCGTGCACCACGAAAACGGGGAAGAAAGGCTGCACCTGCTGATGGTCGATCCCCACATCCCGGCCGGCGCAAAGCTGTACTAAAATCCATATGCAAAAGCCCTTTGCGTGCGCATGATCTGCACGCAAAGGGCTTTTTCGATTTCGGGGCTGCGCGCGTTACTGCGCGGGCTGGAAATTCGTCTGATAGATCTTCTCGGCGATCTTTTTCGGTGCGAAGTCCACGATGACAACGCCGTAGGCCGTTCCGGCCTGCCAGTCGTAGTCATAGAGATCGAGGTTGATGCGCTTGGCGTATTCCTTCGGGTGGCCCACTTTTCCGCTGCCGCTCGTGGACGTGAAGTTCAGGAAAAACGTGTCCTCCGCCGCCTGACTGTTGTCCAGACAGGTGTGGATGGCGTCGATTTTGTCATCGGTGTCATAGTTGTAGCGATCCTGCACGCACAGCGTCTCGCGGCCGTTGATCACGGAGTTCGCGGTGGGGTTAGACAAAACGGTGCGGTCGCCCTGATCCGCCCAGCCGAAGTACAGGCCGCAGCGCTCGAAGCCGACCGGAAGCTTGTCGTCAAACCGCGTGGCGAGGACGATCTTCCCGCGCACTTCGCCCAGCGTCGGGATCTCGTTTTTCAGATACCAGCGCTCCGGATCCTTGCCGATCGTCTCATACAGGACCTTCTGAATCTCCGCGACATCGTCCTTGCTGTTTTCCGCCTTCATGCACAGGATGACCGTCTCGGTGGGGTGGGCGTCCAGAAACGCGGAAACGTCGCGCAGCACGTCATCGAGTGTGAGCGTTCCGGCAAACGGGGAGTTGGAGGTTTTGCAGCGCGCGATGCTGTGCTTGAGCACCAGCGTCTGCTGGTCGTGCTTCTGTTCGAGCACCAGACGCATATCCAGATAGCGGTAGCCGTAGATCAGCTGCGTGGCAACGCTCGCGTCCTGACATTGAAAAATGTAGCGCATATCCACATACTGCGTGCAGCTGTCGTGCGTACCGGGGATCGACATATTGCTGAGCTTTGTCTCGTCCGGCACGGTTTCCATCCAGTCGGTGCTGGAGATGTTCGCTGCCATGGCCGGCGGCGCGGTGATCCCGGCAAAGACGGAAAGCACCATGCAGACGAGCAGCGCGCAGAGCCAGAAGCGGTGTTTGGTGGCCTTCATAAAGTATTCTCCTCATCATTTTTCAGCCGCACGAGCATACCGTGCGGCGGTCGTGTGCCGCCAGTATAGCACAAAACCCGCGTGTTGGGAACGGGAAATCGCATTCCGGGCGTTTGTTCCGGTGCGCGGCGGTAGAAAATGCGCAAATGCTGTGGTATACGATTGCAAAAATGTGTTGCAGAGAGGAGGGGGCGTGTGCAGCATGCGGGCGCGGACAGCCGCCGCGAGAAAGCGCTTGTGCTGGGCCTACCGGGGGAGTAAGACGCCTCTGCATAGTGTTATCCGGCAGATTCCGCAAACAACTGTTGCGGCGGGGCGGGTTTTGCGGTATAATCAAACCAATTTGTGCCTGAGTGCGTGAAAGGAAACAGTATTATGGGTAACGACGCCAACGTCAGCAAACGCGACGGCTTTCGCAGCCGTGGCGGCTTCATCATCGCCTGTATCGGCTCGGCCGTCGGCATGGGCAACATCTGGCGCTTTCCGACGCTGGTGTCCAAATGGGGCGGCATGACCTTCCTGCTGCCGTATTTCCTGTTTGTCATTCTCATCGGCTCCACTGGCGTCATCGGGGAGTTTGCGCTCGGCCGCGCAGCCGGTGCGGGGCCGGTCGACGCTTTTGGCATGTGCACCGAGACGCGCTGGGGTAAGCGCCGGCCCGGCGAACTGGTCGGCTATATCCCGGTGCTCGGCTCTCTGGCGCTGGCCATCGGCTACACCTGCGTTATGGGCTGGATCTTCAAGTATACGTTCCTGGCGTTTGACGGCGGCCTGTCCGCCATGGGGCAGGACATGGATGGGATCGTCGCCACCTTCAATGCCACGGCCAGCGCGTGGGGCGCGAATGTCTGGGTCGTCGTCGCGGTCGCGGTGAGCTTTGTCATCATGTCCTTCGGCATCGCCGGCGGCATTGAAAAGGCAAATAAGATCATGATGCCGATTTTGTTTTTGCTGTTTGTGGGGCTGGGTATCTATGTAGGAACGCTGCCCGGTGCGTCGGACGGCTATCGGTATATCTTCACGATCAAGCCCGCGGGCCTGCTCGACCCTTATGTCTGGATCTATGCCTTCGGTCAGGCGTTTTTCTCGCTGTCCGTTGCGGGCAACGGCAGCGTCATCTACGGCTCTTACCTCAGCAAGAGCGAGTGCATCCCGAGTTCTGCGCGCAATGTGGCGCTCTTTGATACGATCGCGGCGCTGCTGGCGGCGTTCGTCATCATTCCCGCCATGGCGGCGGGCGGCGCGCAGCTCGACGCCGGCGGCCCGGGCCTGATGTTCATCTACCTCGTCCATGTCATGAACGGCATGGCGGGCGGACGCATCGTGGCGATGGTGTTTTTCGTCTGCGTGGCCTTCGCGGGCGTCACGTCGATCATCAATCTCTACGAGGCGCCGGTCGCGTCCCTGCAGGAGCGGTTCGGCCTCAAGCGCGTGCCGGCCACGGCGGTGATCCATGTGATCGGCCTCGCCGTTGCGCTGTGCATTCAGGCCATCGTGTCGCAGTGGATGGACGTCGTGTCCATTTACATCTGCCCGCTGGGCGCGCTGCTCGCGGCGGTCATGTTCTTCTGGATCGGCGGGAAAAAGCTTGTGCTCGAGAGCGTCAACCTCGGCGCGCGCAAGCCCATCGGCGGCTGGTACTATCCGCTGTGCAAGTATGTTTACTGCGCGAGCGTGCTCGTGGCGCTCGTCGCCGGCGCGGCGCTCGGCGGCATCGGCTGAAGCGAATATCGAATAAAAATGAGCGGCCCTTCGCATTTGCGAAGGGCCGCTGTGCTTTGCGCGGTTTAGAACATTTTGATGTACGCATCGCGGTCCGGGCCGACGGAGACGTACTTGATGCGGCAGCCGACGGCGGCCTCCAGATAGTGCACGTAGTCGAGCGCCTCCTTCGGCAGGTCGCTGATCGTGCGGCAGCCGGAGATGTCGCAGTGGAAGCCGGGCAGATACTCATAAATGGGCTTGGCCTTGGCCAGCTTCACGCCGATGGGGAAGCGGTCCACGCGCTCACCGTCGATGTCGTAGGCGACGCACACGGGGATCTTGTCCAGATAGGACAGCACGTCGAGCTTTGTCAGCGCGATGCTCGTGCAGCCCTGCATCTTCACGCCGTAGCGGGAGGCGACCACGTCGAACCCGCCCACGCGGCGCGGACGGCCGGTCGCAGCGCCGTACTCGCCGCCGGCGTCGCGCAGCGCAGCGGCCTCGTCGCCGAACATCTCGCAGGTGAATGGGCCCTCACCCACGCAGGTGGAATAGGCCTTCATAATGCCGATGATCGTGTCGAGCCGGGCCTCCGGGATGCCCGCGCCGATGGGCGCGTAGGCCGCGATCGTCGAAGAGCCGGAGGTGTACGGATAGATGCCGTAGTCAATGTCACGCAGCGCGCCGAGCTGGGCCTCAAAGAGCAGGGACTTGTTGTCCTCAATGGCCTCGGTGAGATAATCCGTCGTGTCGCAGACGTAGTCCTTGAACGGCATGGCGTAGGTGTCAATCCAGTCCATCATCTCGTCGAGGTCGATGGGGTCATGGTGATAGCCGTTGACGATGAAGAGATTCTTCCACTCGAGAATGTCGGCCAGGCGGGCCTTGAGCGCGTCGCGGTCGGCCAGCTCGCCCATGCGCAGCGCCTTTTTCATGTATTTGTCCGAATAGGCGGGGGAGATGCCGCGGCGGGTGGAGCCGAATTTCTTGTCCGCCAGACGGTCCTCTTCCAGGCAGTCAAGCAGCTTGTGGTACGGCATGCAGATGACGGCCTTGTCGCTGATCTTCAGGTGCTCCGGCGTGATGGTGATGCCGCCTTCTCTCAGGCGCGCGACCTCGTGGAACATGTGCTCCGTATCAATGACCATGCCGGGGCCGAGCACGTTCACGGTCTCGTCGCGCAGGATGCCGGACGGCATGAGATTGAGCACGAACTTGCCCTTGTCGTTGATGACGGTGTGGCCGGCGTTGTTGCCGCCCTGATAGCGCACGACGACGTCATACTTCTGGCTGAGCAGGTCGACCATGCGGCCCTTGCCCTCGTCGCCCCAGTTGATACCTACGATGGATGTCAGCATTGTTGAGAAACCTCCTGTTTCTTTTACACGTTTACGGATGCGTCGCATCCGAGCAGTGCTGTATATTTGTTCAGGACCGGCGCGACCTGCTCGCGCAGGAACGTCTCGGTCTGGTGTACGGCCATGCCGGTGAAGGCATGGGGGTCAACAAGTTTGTTGAGCTCCGCGCGCGTGAGCCCGAAGATCGGGTCAGCCAGGATGCGCTCGAGCAGGTCGTTGCTGCCGCCATGGAGCTTGACTTCTTTGCCGGCGGCGACGCTGTGCTGCCGGATGGCCTCGTGCAGGGCCTGCCGGTCGCCGCCCTTTTCCTTGACGCAGTACATGAGGATGTTCTCCGTAGCGAGAAACGGCAGCTCGTCGGCCAGATGCTTTTCGGCCATTTTCGGGTACACGGTCAGGCCGCGGATGACGTTGAGGTACAGCGTGAGGATGCCGTCGGTGGCGAGGAATGCTTCCGGGATGCTGATGCGGCGGTTGGCCGAGTCGTCGAGCGTGCGCTCAAACCACTGGGCGCTGGCCGTGACGGCGGCATTCTGCAGGTCGCAGATGACGTAGCGCGACAGGGAGGCGATGCGCTCGCTGCGCATGGGGTTGCGCTTATAGGCCATGGCCGAGGAGCCGATCTGGCCGCTCTCGAACGGCTCGTCCACCTCTTTGAGGTGGGACAGCAGGCGGATGTCGCTGGAAAACTTCGAGGCGCTCTGCGCGATGCCGGACAGCACCTGCAGCACCTGAAAGTCCACCTTGCGCGAATAGGTCTGGCCGCTGACGGGGTACGCGCCGGGAAAGCCCATCTTTTCGCAGATCTTCTGCTCGAGCGCGACGACCTTCTGCTCGTCGCCGTCAAACAGGGCGAGGAAGCTCGCGCCCGTGCCGGTCGTGCCCTTGCAGCCGAGGAGCTTGAGATTGCCGAGCTGAAACTCCAGCTGCTCGAGATCCATCAGCAGATCCTGCGTCCAGAGCGTGGCGCGCTTGCCGACGGTCGTCGGCTGCGCGGCCTGAAAATGCGTGTAGGCGAGCGTCGGCTCTGCCTTGTGCGCCTCGGCAAAGTCCGCGAGCGCCTGGATGACGTTCACCAGCAGGCTGCGGATCTGCTCGAGCGCTTCGCGCATGAGGATGATATCCGTATTGTCGCCGACGTAGCAGGACGTGGCACCGAGGTGCAGAATGGGCTTTGCCTCCGGGCAGCACGCGCCGTAGGTCAGCACGTGGGCCATGACGTCGTGCCGCACCTCGTGCTCGCGCGCCGCGGCGTAGTCATAGTCGATGTCCGTGATGTGCGCGCGCAGCTCGCGGATCTGCTCATCCGTGATCGGCAGACCGAGCTCCTGCTCGCTCTCGGCCAGCGCGACCCAGAGCCTGCGCCAGGTGGAAAATTTGTTGTCGTCGGAGTAAATGTGCTGCATCGTGCGCCCGGCGTAGCGGGTGCACAGGGGGTTGACGTAGCGGTCGTGCATGCTTATCCTCTCTCTGCGTGGCGCAGCGCCGCCGAGATCAGGCCCTTGAACAGGGGGTGCGCCTTGTTCGGGCGGCTCTTGAACTCGGGGTGGTACTGAACGCCGATATAAAAGTCGTTTTCGGGGATCTCGACGGTCTCCACGATGTGGCCGTCCGGCGACAGGCCGGAGAGCACGAGCCCCTTTTCCTGCATGAGCGCGCGGTAGTCGTTGTTGAACTCGTACCGGTGGCGGTGGCGCTCGGAGATGTCCAGCGTGCCGTAGCACTCCGCCATTTTCGTGCCGGGCACGATATGGCACGGATATGCGCCGAGGCGCAGCGTGCCGCCCTTGTTGATCTCGTCGCTCTGGTCGGGCATGAAGTCGATGACCTTGTGCGTGCTGCCCTCGTCGAACTCGCCGGAGTTGGCGTCGGCGAGGCCGCAGACGGAGCGCGCAAACTCGATGACCGCGATCTGCATGCCCAGGCAGATGCCGAGATAGGGGACATTGTGCGTGCGGGCATAGTGCGCGGCCGCAATCTTGCCCTCAATGCCGCGGTTGCCGAAGCCGCCGGGCACGAGAATGCCGTCGCAGCTGCCGAGCACTTCCTCTACATTATCGCGCGTGATCGTCTCGCTGTCAATCCATTGAATGTCCACGCGCGTGCCGTAGACATAGCCGGCGTGGCGCAGCGCCTCTGCGACGGACAGATACGCGTCGTGCAGCTGCACGTATTTGCCCACGAGGCCGATCGTCACGCGGTGCGAGCGGCTGCGGATGCTCTCGAGCATGGCATCCCACTCGGTCATATCCGGCGCGGGCGCGTCGATGTGCAGCTCACGGCAGACGATCTCGGAAAAGCGGTTCTTTTCGAGCATGACCGGTGCCTCATACAGCACGGGGATGGTCATGTTTTCGATCACGCAGTCGGGCTTGACGTTGCAGAACAGGGAGATTTTGCGGAAGATGGACTCCTCGAGCGGCTCATCGCAGCGCAGCACGATGATGTCCGGGGAAATGCCCATGCCCTGCAGCTCCTTGACCGAGTGCTGCGTGGGCTTGGTCTTGTGCTCCTCGCTGCCGTGCAGATACGGCACGAGCGTCACGTGGATGTAGAGTGCGTTTTCGCGCCCGACCTCCAGGCCGACCTGACGGATGGCCTCGAGAAACGGCTGGCTCTCAATGTCGCCGGTCGTGCCGCCGACCTCCGTGATAACGACGTCGGCGTTCGTCTTGCTGCCGACACTATAGATAAAGTCCTTGATCTCATTCGTGATGTGCGGAATGACCTGCACCGTCTCGCCGAGGTACTCGCCGCGGCGCTCCTTGTTGAGCACGTTCCAGTACACCTTGCCGGTCGTGAGGTTGGAGTATTTGTTCAGATCCTCGTCGATGAAGCGCTCATAGTGGCCGAGGTCGAGATCGGTCTCCGCGCCGTCCTCGGTAACGTACACCTCGCCGTGCTGATACGGGCTCATGGTGCCGGGGTCGACATTGATATAGGGGTCAAGCTTCTGCGCGGCGACCTTCAGGCCGCGTGCCTTGAGCAGACGGCCGAGCGAAGCCGCCGTGATGCCCTTGCCGAGGCCGGAGACGACGCCGCCGGTCACAAAAATGTACTTGGTCATGGTCCACACTCCTCAATCTTCATAGGTACGAATGATATTTTCCGCAATGGTCCGCCGGCGCATACTGGTGTCCATTGCCTGTTTCTCAATGTATTTGTGCGCCTCCGTCTCCGTCATCTGCAGGTGCTGCACGAGCAGGAGCTTCGCGCGGTTGATGATGCGGATATCGGCGACCTTCGCTTCGAGCTTTTCCGTCTTGTGCTGCATCTGCTCGAGCTGGATGCGCACGGCGGTCAGCAGCCGGATGGTCTGCACGATGAGCGATTCCGGCGCGTCATTCGGCAGCACCAGCACGCCGGACTGTTCGAGCAGGGCGGCGTCCGTGCCCGCGTGTTCCGGTGCGGCCAGCAGCAGCACGGCCATGCAGTGCCGCTTTTTGAGCTGCAGCGCCAGCTCCCGGCCGGAGCTGCCGGCGATGGGCTCTGCGATGAGCACACCGTCGATGCCGCCTGCGTCAAACTGTTCGAGCGCCTGCTGCGCGCTGCCGGCGTGATCGAACGGGACGATGCGCGCCCGTGTGAGCAGGGCGCTGATGCGCTGGGTCTGCGCCTCGGAACTGGAGACCAGGAGCGCGCGCACGGTATGCAGCGACGTGTTCATAGCAGTCACCTCGAATCAGAAGTTGGTGCGGAAAAACAAAAAAGACGCTTCCGATGCCGATAAGGGGCACTTTCCCCCAGGTCATCGTGAAACGTCAGCGTTCTCGAAAAGTTACCATATGAACTTATGCCTGCGGCCGCAAAAACAGCACGCAGAATTTTGCCAATCAAAATCCATGTATATAATACACCACGGCATTTGCACGTGTCAAGGATAAAAAAACGGGCAATTTTGCCGAAAAATCTGTGGAATCCGCCGAAAGAAATTGCGTTTTTCCCGCTTGACATTTTTCCGCAACAGGCGTATATTTTGCTACATTGAAACGGCAATGGCGTCGTGGAGAGCACAAGATCTCCGGGCACCAGTGCCGTTTTTTGTTGTTGATACTGATTTGAAATACGGAAAGGGGACCATGCGAGATGGAAAAGATCTCTGACATTTTTGGATCCATGGTATTTAACGATGCCGTCATGCGCGAGCGGCTGCCGAAGGAAACGTACCGGCAGGTGCAGGCGACGATGGAAAATGGCAAGCGTCTTGATGACGACGCCGCGCGCATCGTGGCCAATGCCATGAAGGACTGGGCGATCGAAAAGGGCGCCACGCACTTCACGCACTGGTTCCAGCCGATGACCGGCATCACCGCCGAGAAGCACGACAGCTTCATTTCGCCCTGCGGCGGCGGTCAGGTCATTATGGAGTTTTCCGGCAAGGAGCTCGTCCGCGGCGAGCCGGATGCGTCCAGCTTCCCGTCCGGCGGCCTGCGCGCAACGTTTGAGGCGCGCGGCTACACCGCATGGGACCCGACGTCCTATGCATTCATTAAAGATAATGTGCTGTGCATTCCGACGGCGTTCTGCTCTTACGGCGGCGAGGCGCTCGATAAAAAGACGCCGCTGCTGCGCAGCGCCGAGGCGCTCAACCGTCAGGCCCTGCGTGTGATCCACCTGTTCGGCAACGAGGACGTGACAGCCGTGCGCACGACCGTCGGCCCAGAGCAGGAGTACTTCCTGGTCGACAAGTCTGTGTATGACAAGCGCAAGGACCTGATCTATACCGGCCGCACGCTCTTCGGCGCCAAGCCGCCGAAAGGCCAGGAGCTGGACGATCATTACTTCGGCAGCATCAAGCCGCGCGTTGCGGCGTTCATGAAGGATCTGGACGAGGAGCTCTGGAAGCTCGGCGTTTACGCCAAGACGGAGCACAACGAAGTGGCGCCCGCGCAGCACGAGCTCGCGCCGGTGTTCACGACCGGCAACATCGCTGCCGACCAGAACCAGCTGACGATGGAGATCATGCAGAAGGTGGCCGCGCGCCACGGCATGGTCTGCCTGCTGCACGAAAAGCCGTTTGCCGGCGTCAACGGTTCCGGCAAGCACAACAACTGGTCCCTGACCACCGACACCGGCATGAACCTGCTCGAGCCCGGCGAGACGCCGGCCGAGAACGCACAGTTTTTGCTCTTCCTGTGCGCGGTGATCCAGGCGGTGGATGATTATCAGGATATGCTGCGCATCAGCGTGGCGTCGGCCGCGAACGACCACCGTCTCGGCGCGAACGAAGCGCCCCCGGCCGTCGTGTCGATGTACGTCGGCGACGAGATCGAGAGCATTCTCGACGCCATCGTCAACGAGACGCCCTATGCCGGACAGGAAAAGGAGCTGCTGAAGATCGGCGTGCATGCGCTGCCGCGTTTCCCCAAGGACACGACCGACCGCAACCGCACCTCTCCGTTTGCGTTCACCGGCAACAAGTTCGAGTTCCGTATGCCCGGTTCCTCGGCCTCCATTTCCGGCATCAACGTCGTGCTCAACACGGCGGTCGCCGAGAGCCTCGAGCAGTTTGCTGACGCGCTCGAGGGCAGCAAGGACTTTGAGGCCGACCTGCAGGCGCTCATCCGCAGCGTGCTCATCAAGCACAAGCGCATCCTCTTCAACGGCAACGGCTATGACGACGCCTGGCTGGCGGAGGCCGAGCGCCGCGGCCTGCTGAACCTGCGCACGACGCCGGAAGCGCTGCCGTATTACCTCGCCGACAAGAACGTGGCGCTGTTCACCAAGCACCGTGTCTATACCCGCACCGAGATGGAGGCCCGCTACGAGATCCACCTCGAAAACTACAGCAAGGTGCTCAACATTGAGGCGCTGACGATGCTCGAGATGGCGCGGCGCGACATCATGCCCGCCGTCAGCAGCTATCTGCGCGAGCTGTCCGAGACCGCTGCGGCGATCCACGCTGCGTCCGTCACGGCGGACTGCTCGTATGAGGAGAGCATCATCCCTGAAATGTCCGCGCTGTTGGGCGATGCCTACCGCAAGGTCCGCCGCCTGGATGAGGCGCTCATGGGCGCCAAGACCGTCGAGGGCAGCCAGGCACTGGCCAACTACTACCGCGACAAGGTCTTCTCCGCCATGGCGGAGCTGCGCATCACGATCGACCAGCTCGAGACCATGACGCCGTCCGACAAGTGGCCGGTCCCGTCCTACGGCGACCTGCTGTTCAGCGTGCGGTAAAAAACGCTTACTCTTTCTTTTTTCTCTCTTCTTTCATTTTCATACTTCTGTCAAAAGCATTGACGGAGAAAAGTAGCACGGGCGATCATTTCCAGCGAGTGCGGGACGGTGCGAGCCGCATAACAGAGCCTGTGTGAAGAACACTCCCGAGCTGCAACCTGAACGGGCGAGAGCCTCAGTAGGTGCGCCGTCAAAGCCGGACGTTATCCCGGTGCGGTTTGTTAGAACCCGTGAGAAGTAAAATAGGTGGCACCACGATACGCAGCTACTCGTCCTATTGTTGGATGGTAGCTGCGTATTTTTTGATATATTCAGGAGGAAAAAATCATGTGTTCCATCATCGGTTATCTCGGCTCGTCCATCTCCGCGCAGGATCTGCGCGCCGGCTTTGACAAGACCATTTCCCGCGGCCCGGACGATACGCGCATGCTGCATATCGGCGCGGCGACGCTCGGCTTCCACCGCCTGGCCATTATGGGCCTGCACCCGGAGGGGATGCAGCCGTTCACGCGGGATGGAAGCGCGCTCGTGTGCAACGGCGAGATCTACGGCTTCCGGCCCATCCGCGAGCGGCTCATCGCTGAGGGCGAGACGTTCGAGAGCGAGTCCGACTGTGAGATCCTGCTCCCGCTCTACGAGCGCGAGGGGCTGGACATGTTCCGCGGACTGGATGCGGAGTTTGCCATGGTCATCTATGATGCCAGGCGCGGCGGCCTTGTCGCGGCGCGCGACCCCATCGGCATCCGCCCGCTGTACTACGGCTATGACGCCGAGGGCGCGATCGTCTTTGCCAGCGAGGCGAAAAACCTCGTCGGCCTCGTGCACGATGTGATGCCGTTTCCTCCCGGACACTATTATGCCGACGGCAAGTTCACCTGCTACCGCGACATGACGCAGGTGGATGCCGTCTGCGAGGACGATCTGGAGACCGTCTGCACCCACATCCGTGAAAAGCTCATCGCCGGCGTGGAAAAGCGGCTGGATGCCGACGCGCCGCTCGGCTTTCTGCTCTCCGGTGGTCTGGACAGCAGCCTCGTGTGCGCCATCTCGGCAAAGCTGCTCAAAAAGCCCATCCGCACGTTCGCCATCGGCATGTGCAGCGACGCCATCGACCTGAAGTACGCCCGCGAGGTGGCAGAGTATCTGCACGCCGACCACACCGAGGTCATCATCACGCCCGAGGACGTCATCCAGGCGCTGCCGGAGGTCGTGGCGCTGCTCGGCACGTATGATATCACGACCATCCGCGCGAGCATCGGCATGTACCTCGTCTGCAAGGCCATCCACGAGCAGACCGACCTGCGCGTGCTGCTCACAGGCGAGATCTCCGATGAGCTCTTCGGCTATAAGTACACCGACTTCGCGCCCAGCCCGGAGGCGTTTCAGGAGGAATCCGCCAAGCGCATCCGCGAGCTGCATATGTACGATGTCCTGCGCGCCGACCGCTGCATCTCCGTCAACAGTCTCGAGGCCCGCGTGCCGTTCGGTGATCTGGACTTCGTACAGTATGTCATGTCCATCGACCCGGCCAAGAAGTGCAACGTCTACGGCAAGGGCAAGTATCTGCTGCGCCACGCCTTTGAGGGCGACTGGCTTCCGCACGATATCCTCATGCGCGAGAAGGCGGCCTTCAGCGACGCGGTCGGCCACTCCATGGTCGACGATCTCAAGGCGTACGCCGAGCAGAAGTACACGGACGAGGAATTTGAGACCCTGCGCCGGAGGTACGACTTTGCGCAGCCGTTCACCAAGGAATCGCTGCTCTACCGTGAACTGTTTGAGCAGTATTACCCCGGTCAGGCGCACATGATCGTCGATTTCTGGATGCCGAACAAATCGTGGGACGGCTGCGACGTGGACGACCCGTCCGCGCGCGTGCTCGCAAACTACGGCGACAGCGGAAAGTGAGGAGCATATGGACGACACTGCGCTGCGCATCCGCACCGCGCGCCTGAGCGACGCGCCCGTGCTGCTGAAAATTTACGCGCCGTATGTGGAAAAGACGGCCATTACGTTCGAGTGCACCGTGCCGGATATCGAGGAATTTGCCGCGCGTATGCGCGCCACGCTCCGCCGCTATCCGTACCTGGTCGCGGAGCGCGGCGGCGAGATCGTCGGCTATGCCTACGCCGGGCCGTTCGGCAGCCGCGCCGCCTATGACTGGGCGGTGGAGATGAGCATTTACCTGCGCGAGGATCAGCGGCACCGGGGGACGGGCAAGCGGCTGTACGCCGCGCTCGAGGCGGTGCTGCGCGCGCAGAACATTCAGAATCTCTATGCCTGCATCGGCTGCCCGGACGGGGCGGACGACGCGCACCTGACGCGAAACAGCGCGCAGTTTCATGCGCATCTCGGCTATCGGCTCGTCGGGGAGTTTCCGCGCTGCGGGTATAAATTCGGCACCTGGTACTCCATGGTCTGGATGGAAAAGTGCATCGGCGCGCACGAGGCGTAGCCTGCGCCCGTGCGCCCGTTCCCGGAGCTCAGCCCGGCAGAGCTGGAAGCCATTTTGGACCGTGCATAAAGCCGCGGGCCGTTTCCGATCTGGAAACGGCCCGTGCTTTTTTTATCGCTTTTGCAGCAGTTCATACGCGCCCAGCAGCATCTGCGCCGCCTCGGCGCGCGTGAGGGACGCCGCACAGTCGCTGCCGGCCGGATACACGCCGCAGGATGTCAGACTTGACACGGCGGCGCACGCCCAGTCGGGAATATAGTCGCCCTCGAGCGCGGCGGCGGGGGAGGGGTCGAGGAAGTTGCTGAGCATGACGGCAGCCTCGGCTGCCGTGATGCCGCGCTGTGCATCGAACACGATCGCCGTACCGTCGGAGTAGCCGGTGATGTCGCCGTTCATGACCGCGGTCGCAACGTAGGTCTTGGCCCAGGCGGGGATCTGCTCGTCGTCTCCGAAACCGGTCGAGAGCACGCCCTGCAGCATCGAAGTGCCGGTCAGGTGCGTGCACATGGCCAGAAATTCATCGCGCGGCATGGGGCTGTCGGGGTCGAAGAGATACTGCCCGCCGACCTGCCGGCCGACGCACAGCCCCTGCTCGGCGAGCATGACGGCGGCGTATTCCTCCGGGCGGCCGGCCATGTCGCTGTAGGTGACGGCCGGCTTCTGCTTCTTGATGGAGATGATAACGGTCGCCTCCTGCGATTCGTTGCCGCTGCTGTCGGCGGCGCGGAAGCCGAAGTAGTCGCGCCCGCGCTTGCCGTCGGCGGGGGTATAGACGAACGTGCCGCTGTCGGTGAGAGTTACCGTGCCCTTGATGGGCTCGGTCGTGATGCGGAAGGTGAGCGGGCTGCCGTCGGGCGCATTTGCGCTCAGTGTGCCGCCGATGGACGTGCCGCGGAATGTGGTCAGCTCCAGATTTTCGGCCACGGGCGCGGTGTCGGCCGCGGCCTGCTCGGCAAAGCCGGCCGGGACGAGTGCTGCGCAGAGCGCCAGCGCGCACACGGCCGCAAGAATTTTCTGCTTCATAATGCAAAACCTCCGTGCAAATGTAGGCTGCTCCTAGTTTGCACGGAGGTGGTGGAAATATGCGTTTTGGCCTTATTCGGTCCGCAGGGCGACGACCGGGTCTTTTTTCGCTGCCATGCCCGACGGGATGAGGCCCGCGATGAACGTCAGCGCCATGCTGATGAGGATCAGCAAGATCGCGCCGAGCACCGGCAAAATGGCGCTCAGGGTCGGCAGACCGGTCAGATGGTGCACGATGAGGTTGATGGGGATCAGCAAAATCAGCGTACACAGGATGCCCATCACGCCGGCTGTGAAGCCCTCGATGAGCGTCTCGGCGTTGAACACGCGCGAAATGTCCTGCTTGCTCGCGCCGATGGAGCGCAGGATGCCGATCTCCTTCGTGCGCTCGAGCACGGAGATATAGGTGATGATGCCGATCATGATCGACGACACGACGAGCGAGATGGCCACGAAGCCAATGAGCACGTAGCTGATGGCGTTGATGATCGTCGTGATGCTGCTCATGAGCAGGCCGACATAGTCGGTGTAGCTGATCTGATCGTTCTCGGCGGCGTCGGCATTGTAGTCGTCGATGCACGCGGAGATCTGATCCTTGTTCTCAAAGCTCGAGGCGTAGATGTTGATGGCGCTGGGGGAGTCCTTATCGACGTAGCCGAGCTTTTTCAGGTTGCTGTTGTAGGTCGAACCGCTGGCCGACGAGGCAACGTAGTTGTCGTACACATCCGCATACTGGCTGCTGCTGATGCCTTTGGCGCTGATGGCGGAGATGACTTCCTGCGAGGTCATGCCGCTGTAGGCCTTGACGGTCTCCTGCTGCATCTGCATGGAGAGGATCGCGCGCATATACGGCCGGAAGAAGCGGATAAACGTCTCGTCGTCCATGGCGTCGATCATTTCCTTCATCTGCTGCGCTGTTTTGCCGCTGGCCTCAAAGACGCCGTTGTCGGCCATCTCTTTGGCGTCGTCGCGGGTGAAGGTCTCCATGGTCTGCGTGAGCGCGGCGTCAAGCGTTGCGTCGTCCGGCGCGGTCATGCACTTGCGGTAGACGGTCGCGCGGTCGTCCACGCTCAGCTTGTTGAGATAGGCCTGCGCGGCGGCAACTTTCTGGTCGGTCGTGGCGGTCGCGGCGTTCGGGAACGCAGAGCCGGTGAACACGTCCACGTCCGGGTTTGCCAGCTGCTTCTGGATGATCTCGGTGCTGTCGGCCTGCTCGATGGCGTAGTCCGTCAGGGCGGAGGTGTAGCCGATGGAACCATAGGTGCTGCTGGTCACGCTGCCCTTGGCCGGGCGCACGATGCCGACGATCTTGAGCTGCACGCCCACGGAATCGTTGTTGTAGAGCTGGTGCAGTCCGTCGGCCGTCTGGCTGATGTCCGTGTAGCCGGAGCCGCTGGCCACATAGCCCTCCGACGGGAGGATGAGCTTGAAGCTGCGGCCGCACAGATCTTCATAGCTCCAGCTGCTTTGCGTCGTGTCGATCTGCTTTTTGTTCATGGACTGCATCATGGCGTTGCTGATGTCGTCCATGCTCTCGAGCCCGAGGGCGTAGAGCGTCAGGTCGGAAATTTCATTGTTTTTGTCCACAACGAGCACGACCTCGTTGTAATTTTGCGGCCAGGAGCCATAGATCACGTCGTACTGGTTTTGCGTCGAGGCGCTCACGAGCGCGCCGTCCTCGCCGGACAGCAGCTCCTGCCAGACGTTGAAGCCGGAGTAGAAGCCGCCCATGGAGTCAAAGTAGGACGAGTAGTCGCCGCCGTACATGGACTTCATGACGTTTTGCAGCAGCTCGGTCGTGTCGGCCTTGATGACGGTGCCGTTGGGGTCCTCGGTATAGACGGCGAAGCCCATGTCATACGTGTACTGGATGCCGCTGATATAGTCGTGGATCTTGTTGTCGGGGTTTTCGAGATATTTCTTGAACTCCGGCAGGTTGTTCGACTGGCCGGTCGCGCTGCTGACCATGGAGTTGAGCATGCTGTACATGACCGTGTTGGCGTAGACCTTATCGAGGTCGTGCGCATCCGCACTGTCATCCTTTGCGCCCGACATGGCCGAGAGCATCCCGGACATGTCCACGGGGTTTGCCTCGATCGTCAGCGGGTAGGACGAGAGCGTCTGCTCCTGCACGGTGTCGATGTAGGACTGAAAGCCGTGCGAGAGCGACAAAATGAGCGCGATGCCGATGATGCCGATCGAGCCGGCGAATGCGGTGAGCAGGGTGCGGGCCTTTTTCGTCATAAGGTTGTGCAGCGACAGGCTCATGGCCGTTGCAAAGCTCATGGACGTGTGCTCCTTGACCTTGACCGTTACGGGTGCGGACGTCTCGGATTCCGTGCAGGGGTTATCGTCGCCGACGATCTTGCCGTCGAGCAGGCGCACGGTGCGCGTGGCGTATTTCGATGCCAGCTCCGGGTTGTGCGTGACCATGATGATGAGCTTATCTTTTGCGATCTCCTGCAGCAGATTCATGATCTGCACGCTCGTCTCGCTGTCGAGCGCGCCGGTCGGTTCGTCGGCGAGCAGAATGTCGGGGTTGTTGACGATGGCGCGCGCGATGGCCACGCGCTGCATCTGGCCGCCGGACATCTGGTTCGGCGCTTTGTCGAGCTGGTCGCCCAGGCCGACCTTTTCCAGCGCCTCGACGGCGCGCGCGCGCCGCTCCTCACCGGAGACGCCCGAGAGCGTCAGCGCGAGCTCAACGTTGGCCAGCACGCTCTGGTGCGGGATGAGGTTGTAGCTCTGAAAGACAAAGCCGATGGAGTGGTTGCGGTACGTGTCCCAATCGCGGTCGTCGTACTCCTTTGTGGAGCGGCCGTTGATAATGAGGTCGCCGGAGGTGTAGCGGTCCAGGCCGCCGATGATGTTCAGCAGCGTGGTCTTGCCGCAGCCGGACTGGCCCAGGATCGCAACGAACTCGTTTTCACGAAAGGCAATGTTGATGCCCTTGAGTGCTTCGACCTGCGTCGTGCCGGCCTCGTAGACTTTGGTGATGTTCTTCAGTTCCAGCATGGGTGGGATGCTCCTTTATATGGATGCCGCGCGGCGGCGCAGCCTTAGATACTAATTAAAAAAGTATTAGGACATAATGATAAGCGCCGCACGGGCATCCGTCAAGCGCCGGCGCGCCGGTTTTGCAGAATTTTAACTATTTATTCACAAACAAACCCGATACAATTTCCCTGCGTCTGCTGTTGAAACATTGGGGAATGTCTGCTATAATATTTGCCTGCCCGGATAAGGGGCCTGAACATGATAAATGGAGAGCTTGGAATATGAAAATTGTGATCGTAGGCGCTGGCCGCGTGGGCTATGCCATTGCGGAGCAGCTCCTGACAGAAGGGCATGACATTACCGTCGTCGAGAGTGACCCGGAGCGCGCTGCCTATATCTCTTCCACGCTGGATGTGATCGTGGTCGAGGGCCGCGCGAATGTGGATCAGCTGCGCATTGCCAACGTTGCGGACGCCGACCTGCTCATCGCCGCGACGACCTCGGACGAGACGAACCTCATCAGCTGCATGGTCGGGCGCAAGCTCGGCGCTACGCATACGATCGCGCGCGTGCGCGACGAGGAGTATTATCAGGACGTGGCGCTGCTGCAGGACGAGCTGGGGCTGAGTCTGTCCATCAACCCCGAGCGCACCTCCGCCAAGGAGATCTCGCGCACGCTGCGTTTCCCGGCCGCCACGAAGGTCGAGCCGTTTGCCAACGGCCTTGTGGAGCTCGTGGAGTTCAAGCTGCGCGAGGGCAGCAAGCTCGACGGCCTGCGCCTGAACGATTTCCGCGGCCGCTACAGCGACGGCATCCTCATCTGCGCCGTGGAGCGCGAGGGCAGCGTTACGATCCCGAACGGCGACTTTGTGCTCGCCGCCGGCGACTATGTCACCGTGGTCGGCGCGCCGCACGAGCTGCATGAGCTGTTTCGCAAGATCGGCGAGTTCCGCCACGAGGCCGAGAGCGTCATCATCATCGGCGGCGGCCGCATTGCCGAGCGGCTGGCGCTGGAGCTGGCGCGTATGCACATCCACTCGACGATCATCGAGCGCGACCCGGCCCGCTGCCGCGTCATGAAAACGCTCCTGCCGGAGGCGACCATCATCTGCGCCGACGGCACAAAGCCGGACGTTCTGCGCGAGGAGGGCCTGCCGGAGGCGGACGCGCTCGTCACGCTCACGGAGTCGGACGAGACGAACCTCATCATCTCCTCCTTTGCCTATCACGAGCAGGTGCCGAAGATCGTCACAAAGGTGGATGAGGATAACTTCATCGAACTCGCGGAATCGTATGGCCTGACGACGATCATTCAGCCGGCGGACGTGACGGCCGGCCGCATCGTGGAGTACGTCCGCTGGATGCAGAACTCCGCGCACAGCAGCGGCGTGGAGACGCTGCGCATGGTGGCCGACGGGCAGGCTGAGGCGCTGGAATTCATCGTGCGCGCCGAGAGCCAGTTTCTCGATGTGCCGCTCAAGGCGCTCAAGCTCAAGGACTCCGTGCTCGTCGCCTCGATCATCCGCCGCGGCAAGTGCCGCGTCCCGTCCGGCAACGACGCCATCGAGCTCGGCGACCGCGTGGTCGTCGTCACTACCAACCATGGTATGCATGAGCTGAAGGACATTCTGAAATAATTGCGGAAAGAACAGCCGCCGCTCCCTGATGGGGAGCGGCGGCTTTGTCGTATCGTGTTTTATTCCGGGCGGCGGAAGATGACGACCTGCGCCGGTGTGTCCGGCGTGAGCGTCATACGGTTGGTGTCGTAGCGCTGGACATTTGCGCCGTTGCCCTCGAAGATGCCGGTGAAGTCCTCCGGCGCGCGCATGCGGTGATTGCTGTGGCCGGGCGCCTGAAAGTGCATCGGGATGATGACGCGCGGCTGCAGCTGCTCGCAGAGGTAGTAGGCGGTGTCCGGCTCGATCGTGTAGATGCCGCCGACGGGGATCATCATCGCGTCGAGCCACTGCAGCTGCTGCATCTGCTCGGGCGTGGGCTTCGCGCCCAGATCGCCCAGATGCGCCACGCGCATACCCTCGGCGGCGAAGATGCGCACGGTGTTCATGCCGCGCAGACGGCCGCGCATGATATCGTGGTACGTCTCCAGCTCCGTGACGGCAAACGGGTTCGCCTTGCCGGTGTTGCGCAGCGTGACGCCCTCGCGGAAGTTGTGGTCGCGGTCCTCGTGGCTGATATAGACGGCGTCCGCCGTCAGCCGCACGTGGGGATAGGCCGTGCCGACGCTGGTGTCCTGAAACGGGTCGATGACGGCGCTGTAGCCGCCGGAGACCAGCTCAAAGCAGGAGTGGCCATGCCAGATGATGTCCATAAGATGCACCTCGATCATCGAATTTTTTCTTTATTTTACTTCCGCACCCTGTGGTTGTCAATCTCCGCGTTGGAAGATGCGGGCCTTGTTTCCCGGGGGAAAATGTGTTAAAATCAAACGCTATGAATACTACCATGACTTTTGAACAACGCTATGTGCAGGCGCGCAGACGCTTCATCGAGGCGGACTTCGCAAACCTGAACGATATGCAGAGAAAAGCGGTCCTGGCCACGGAAGGCCCACTGCTGCTGCTGGCCGGCGCCGGCAGCGGTAAAACTACGGTGCTCATCCACCGGATCGCAAATCTCATCCAGTACGGCCGCGGGTCGGACACAGACGAGGTGCCGGACACGGCGACAGAGGCGGACCTCGCGCTGCTCGAGCGCACGGATCTGACGCCGGACGAGCGCCGGCGCGCGCAGCGGGCGGCGGCGCTCGAGCCGGTCGAGCCGTGGCGCATCATCGCCATCACGTTCACGAACAAGGCGGCCGACGAGCTCAAGGACCGCATCGAGCGCATGCTCGGCCCCGAGGCCGCGGCGGACATCTGGGCCTCGACGTTCCACTCCGCGTGCGTGCGCATCCTGCGGCGGGACGCCGACAAGCTCGGCTATCCCAACAGCTTCACGATCTATGACACGTCGGACAGTCAGGCGGTCGTCAAGCGCATTCTCAAGGAGATGAATCTCGACGAGAAGGCGTTTCCGTACCGCGCCGTGCTCACGGAGATCAGCCGCGCCAAGGATTCCGGCATCACACCTGAGCAGTATCTGGCGCGCGCGCAGGCGACGCACAACCCGCGCAGCATCCGCATCGGCGAGGTGTACCAGACCTACTGGCAGCGCCTGTTTTCCGCCGGGGCGATGGATTTTGACGACCTGATCTACAACACCGTCCGCCTGCTCGACGAGCACGAGGACGTGCGCGAGCACTGGCAGCGCCGCTTCCGCTACGTGCTCATCGACGAGTATCAGGACACGAATAACCTTCAGTACCAGCTCGCGGCCCTGCTGGCCGACGGCTGGGGCAATATCTGTGTCGTCGGCGACGATGACCAGAGCATTTATAAGTTCCGCGGCGCGACGATCGAGAACATTCTCAACTTTGAAAAGCAGTACAAGAATGCCCGCACCATCCGCCTCGAGCAGAACTACCGCAGCACCGGCCGCATCCTCGACGCTGCCAACCACGTTATCGCCAACAACACCGGCCGCAAGGGCAAAACGCTCTGGACGAAGGCCGAAGCCGGTGACCCGCTCACGCTCTACTGCGCCACGAACGAGAACGACGAGGCGCGCTATGTCGCCACGAAGATCATGGACGACTTTGGCCACGGCATGAACTTCCGCGACCACGCCGTGCTCTACCGCATGAACGCGCAGAGCAACCAGCTCGAATACGCCTTCAAGCGCAACGGCATCCCGTACCGCATCATCGGCGGCACGCGCTTTTTTGACCGCGCGGAGGTCAAGGACATGCTGGCCTACCTGTGCGTCATCCAGACGCCGGGCGACGACCTGCGCCTGACGCGCATCATCAACACCCCGGCCCGCGGCATCGGCGCGCGCACGGTCGAAACGGCCGCGCAGCTCGCACATGAGCAGCAGACGAGCCTCTTTGAAGTCATCCGCCACGCGGACGCCTATCCCGAGCTGCAGCGCAGCCAGATGCGCCTGCGCCAGTTTGCCATCCTGATCGAGGAGCTGCAGGCCGCGGCCAAAACCATGCCGCCGGACGAACTCTATGACCTCGTCGTGGAGCGCAGCGGCTATGTCCGCGCGCTCGAGGAAAAGAACACGGCCGAGGACGCCGCCCGCATCGAGAACGTGCAGGAGCTCAAGTCGAACATCATTGCCTTCGCCAAGGAGGCCGATAACCCCACGCTCGCGGGCTTCCTCGACGAGGTCGCGCTCTATACCGACCTCGATAACTACGACCAGTCCATGGACTGCGTCACGCTCATGACCATGCACGCGGCCAAGGGCCTGGAGTTCCCGACGGTGTTCATCGTCGGCTGCGAGGAGGGCATTTTCCCCGGCCTGCGCTGCATCGGCGAGCCGGACGAAATGGAGGAGGAGCGCCGGCTGTGCTACGTCGCGCTCACCCGCGCGCGCGAGCACCTCATCCTCACGTGCGCCCGCCAGCGTATGCTCTTCGGCCGCACGACGGCCAACCGCGTCTCCCGTTTCGTCGAGGAGATCCCGGAGGAAGATATTCAGAAGCTCAACGTCCCGCGCGGCTACGGTTATTCCGAGCCCAGCCGCGACCAGCAGCAGTACCCGCCGCGCCAGAGCGCGCCGCGTGCCTATACGGTCTCCGCACCGGAACCGCGGCGCAAGCCGCCTGTGCGGCCCGCGCCGCCCGCGGCAAAGCCGGCGGGCAAGGCGGCTCCGGCCTTCGCTGTCGGCGACCGGGTCACGCACCGCGCGTTTGGCTCCGGTGTCGTCTCGAAGATCCAGCCTATGGGCGGCGATGCGCTGCTCGAGGTGGAATTTGAGACCGCCGGCACCAAGCGCCTCATGATGCGCGCGGCCGGACAATTCATGAAAAAGGAACCCTGATCTCTATGCCTGACCCCGGCGCAAGCCATGCTTATACCCGTCTCGGCCGCTTCGCCCTGATCGTGACGACGCTCCTCTTGGGCAGTTCGTTCACGATCATGAAGGACGCACTTGCCACCGTCCCCGCGCTGTGGCTGCTGGCCATCCGCTTTTCCGGTGCGGCCATGCTCATGGCGCTCATCGGTATCCGGAGCCTGCGCCGGCTCGACCGCGGCTATCTCACCGGTGGGGCGTGCATGGGCGTGTGCCTGTACCTGGCCTACACCATTCAGACGTATGGCCTCGTGCACACCACGCCGGGGAAAAACGCCTTTCTCGCGGCGACGTACTGCGTGTTCGTGCCGTTTTTCTGGTGGCTGATCCATAAGCGGCGGCCGGACCGGTACAACCTCGCGGCGGCGCTTTTGTGCCTGTGCGGCATGGGGCTCGTGTCCCGGCAGAGCGACCTGCGCATCGGCCGCGGCGAGGGGCTGACGATCCTCAGCGGCGTGTTTTACGCGCTGCACATCATCGCCACCGCCAGTGCGGCCAGAGGGCGCAGCCCGGTGCTGCTCTCGTTCGTGCAGTTTGCTGTGGCAGCCGTGCTCAGCTGGGTCACGGCGCCGTTCGCCGCGCCTGCGCCTGAGGAGATCCCGGCGGATGTGTGGCTGCGTCTTGGCTACCTGTGCGTCATGTGCACCGGCCTGTGCTTTCTGCTCCAGACATTCGGGCAGAAGTATACCCCGCCCACGACGGCGGCGCTGCTGCTCACGCTCGAGAGCGTGTTCGGCACGCTGTTTTCCGTTGCGTTCTATCACGAGCATCTGGAGCCGCGCGTGATCGTCGGCTTCGCGCTGATCCTCGTTGCCATCCTCATCTCGGAGACAAAGCTGAAGTTTCTGCGCCGCAGGATGGCATAAAAAATCCGCTGGTTGATCCCAGCGGATTTTTTCAGCCCAGAAGCGCCTGCAGCTGCGCGATGTCGGCGGCGAACTGCTGCGCGCCGGCGCGCTCGAGCACGTCCCGGTCACGAAAGCCCCACAGCACGCTGATGCACGGCAGATCTGCTGCGCGCGCCGTGGCAATATCGACCTCGGAATCGCCGACAAAGACCGTCTTGTCAGGGTCGGCGCCGAGCTGTTCCATGGCGGCCAGCAGCATGTCCGGCGCCGGCTTGCGCCGGATGGCTGCCGTCTCGCCGACAGCGATCTGGACTGCGTCGGCGAAGAAATCCGCACGCAGTGCGCGCACGGCCTCGTCCGGCTTGTTGGACACAATGGCGAGCTTGCGCCCCTGCGTGTGCAGCGTGCGCAGCAGCGCGGCGACGCCGGGGTAGGGGGCGGTCTCAATGCGGCAGTGGGCGGCATAGTCGGCGTTGTATTCCGCCAGCAGCGTCTCGAACAGCGCGCTGTCCGTGCCCGACGGGACGGACAGCTCCATCAGCCGCCGCGCCCCGTTGCCGAGCGCGGCGCGCATCTGCTGCCGCGTGCGCTCCGGCAGACCGTGGCGGGTGAGTGTGCGGTTCATGGCGGCGGTCAGGTCGCCGAGCGTGTCGAGCAGCGTGCCGTCGAGGTCAAAAAGTACAGATGTGTAGTGCATAGACGTATCTCCTTTGTTCTGGCACACTTATAACGCATTTTGCGCGCGGTGTCAACCAAAAAACAAGTTGACATCCGCTGCCGAATATGCTACTATAATGCAGCGCGCTGGCGCGCGTCCATATTGGAAATGGAATTCGGCTTGGAGAAGTACCCAAGTGGCCGAAGGGGCTCCCCTGCTAAGGGAGTAGGCTGTGATAAGCGGCGCGAGGGTTCAAATCCCTCCTTCTCCGCCAAAAGAAAGAACCGTTGAAGAATCAAGAAATCTTGGTTTTTCAACGGTTTTTCTTTGCTTTTTGCTTCGGAATGTTTCGGAACATTTCGGGAGGTTTCAGAGGGTCTACGACACAGAAACTACACAGTGAAAAGGCTATTTTTTGCGCAGCTTCTCGTTGATCTGCTGCGCGACTTCGGTGCGATGTGTATCGCGGATATGTGTGTAAATGTCCTGTGTCATGGCGGCGGTGGAGTGGCCGAGAAGATCCTGCGCATCTTTTACGGGCACATCGCACTCAAAAAGCATCGTTGCATAGCTGTGCCGGAGCTGGTGGGCCGTGCATTGGATGCCGGTGGCCTCGACGAACTGCGACCAATGATGCTGATACTGCATCTCGGAGAGCGGCGTCTGGCCGCCATCGTCCGAAAACAGATAGAGGGACTTCTTGCGGGAGCGCGGAAGCTTCGGCAGGAGCGGATCGAGGATCGGCACTGTGCGAACACCGGCAGCCGTCTTTGGCTGCTTGATGTACGGCTTGTTATTGACGACGTAGACGCTTTTCGAGACGTGGATAACATTCGCGGTCCGGTCGATGTCACCATACGTGAGCGCCAGCGCCTCGCCCTTGCGGAGGCCGGTGTAGAGGATCAGGTAAGGCAGGAGCCACACATCTGCCGCAGCCTTAACTTTTTGCTCGTCTTCTGGGCTGGCGGCCTCTCGCCGCTTTTTTGGAAGCGCCTTCGGGACGGTGACATTTGTGCAGGGGTTATACTCGATCTCACCGTTTTCGGCGGCGTAGCGAAAAATCAGGGATGTGACGAGGAGCTGGTTCGTGACGGTCTTCTGCGCACGGCTGGCCATGCCGCCCGGGTGCGCAAACTCCGTGATGAAGCGCTTGATCTCCGGCGCTTTGATATTCCGGATGGGCGTGTCGCCGAAGCGGTCAACGGCGCGCCTGGCTGCGGGCCGGTAGCCCTTGAGCGTGTTCGCTGTGAGCGTTGGGAAATGCTCGGCCTCCCATTCCTCTTCGACCTCGCGGAAGAGACGGCCACGCGCGATCTCGCCCTGGTAGGCGATCATCTTCTGCTCGACATCATGCGGCGTGCGGCCGCGGAAGGCTTTGCGCTTGCCGTTGACGACGCGGATGGCCTCATACAGGCCGTCCGGCCGCTGATAATATTTCTTTTTTGCCATAGGCATCTCCCTTCCTTGAAAAGCAGGGAGAGATATGCTACTATGAGAATGACAGGATCCTCTGCACATCTCTGCTTTTCAGAATGTGTTCCCGGAGGAACGGTTGGCCGTCTCGGTGTTCCAGCACCGGGGCGGCTTTTTTATGGCTCCTCGTCATAGGCCCGGCCGTTTGACGCGTCGTCATACCCTATTTCGTATCCGATAAGGTATCCCTCGCCGTACCCGTCGTCAAATCCTTCGTTTTTCCCGCTGGTTTCTCCTTCTTCATATCCATCATAGTATCCATCATCGTACCCACTATCGCTCCAATACTCCTCTTTATCCTTTATGCTGGACTTCGTTTCTGCCTGCGTTTCCTTCGCTGTTTTCAGCGCGCTGGCAAGCACGAGGCAAACGATGACGAGCACGATGCAAATAACCGACAGCACAGTGTTTTCCTTCTTCACGGTGCAGCCTCCTTCCCCAATTCGTTCGTCTGATTTTACCATGGCGGCCAGGAAATGTCCACTGGATTCACCTGCATTTTTCGGCCTGTTTTCGGGTATCCTGCCTATATGGTCGGCGACTTTGAAAAAAATAACAAAAAGTGTGCAGGATACTGCACATTTACAACACGCGGCCGAAAAAATGTGGTAGGATTGCGTCAAATGATGAATCACGTGCGCGAATATCGGGAATACAAAGGTGTCAGCCTGCGATGGCTGGCCAGAAAGGTGGGGTGCGGCGCAAGCACGATCAGCGCGATTGAAAGGGGGAAATGTGTTCCCGGTGTGTATCTGGCGCTGCGGATCGCAAAAGCGCTGGGGACGACGGCAGAAAGGCTGTGGGAAGAATAGAATGAAGGAAGACGGAAGGCGGGAATACTTACTGGCGGAAATCACGCGGCTGCTGGCCGCGGCGAACGACCGCACGCTGGATCTGACGGCCATGTTTCTACGCAGAATGACAATGTAATAGACACCAATCGCAAAAAGCGGATCAGGAAATCAATCCTGATCCGCTTTTTTGTTTTCTGCGGTGATCTGTTTGGCAAACGCTTCGATGTCTGCCCAGCGTTCCGACGGCAGCCGGGCCAGCGCCAGGAGAAACCGGCGGCGGAAATTGTCTTCGTCGTCCTGCATGGTGTCGGCGACGAAATCCATGATCTCCTGGTCGCGCGAGACCTGGATGAACATCTCGCCCTCACCGGTGCGCAGCCAGTGTTCGTTGACGTTGTACGTCCGGCATATGGACGCAATCATAATATCGTAAATGGTAGCGCGCCCGTTTTCGACATTATTTATCATGTCTCTGCTCGCACCAAACGGGGCCCCGAAAGCGGCTTGCGAAAGGCCAAGCGCCTTGCGAACTTCTTTGATTCGTTCATTCACGGTAATCACCTCCTTGTGTGCTTATAATCTAGCACATCGACTTGAGCTTGTCAACACAAAACGCACAAAAATTTTTGAAAAAATGTGTTGACAAGCTCAAAAATTTGCGCTATGATGAGTTCACAAACACAAAGCAATGAGCCTGGACGCTCACGACACGAAAGGTGGTGAACGATATGCTGACTTGCAATGAACAGAAGGCGCTGGAACGCCTGACGGTGGCCATGCAGGGCATGACTGAGATGCAGAAGGCGCAGCTGTGCGCCTTTGCAGAAGGTCTGGCGATGGCAGTGGAAGGCAAACGCGCGTCGTAAGACGCGGCGGGGCGAACGCCATATTGGGGAGACAAGGACTATGCCACGAGAAAAAGAAGGATTCCGCGAGCAGCTGGAGCGGCTGTGCGAGCTGTTTCCCGAAAGGGAGACGATCTCCATGCCGGAGGCGTGCAAGGTCGTTGGCCTGTGCCGCGACACGCTGCTGCAGGATAAGACATTCCCGGCGAAGAAGCCGGGGAACCGAAGAAACGGAAAAATCGTTGTGCCGCTGGTCGCGCTGGCCAGATGGATGACGTGAAAGGGGAAACGACATGAAGGTATTCGGCAATCCGGCCACGAAGGCCAAGATCCGCCGCTACATCGTGTGGGGCATCGAGGACGGTATCGTCTGCGCGGCCTTTTTGGGCGGCATCACACTGGCCGGGTGGGTTTTCCACGTGATTTTCGCGGCGCTGGGGGTGGCATGATGTTCACGCCTGAAGAACTGGCCGCGATGCGCGCGGCCGACGAGGAGATCGACCGGACGTTCGAAATGACGGAAGACGACCTGCAGCTGTCGCGGGCGATTGACCAACAGGCGCGGCAGGAGCGAAGCAAGCGCGCGGCGCCAAAACCGCGCACGGAGGAGCAGCGCGCGCGCGCCCGTGCCTACCAGAAGAAGCGGTACGAGGAGAAGCACGAGGAAGTGCTGGCATACCGCCGCCGGTACTACGCCGAGCGCCGGGAAGACCGCGCGGCCGAAACGGCCGCATACCGCAGGCGGAAGCTGGCCGAGGCAAAAGCGAACGGCCCGACCTATTTCAGCCTGTGGCTGAAACAGAACGGCATCACGCAGAAAGAAGCCGCTGAGCGGCTGTGTGTGTCGCTGAACTGCGTTACCTGCTGGGCTGCCGGGATTTTCCGCCCGAAGGTGGACAAGATCCGCGCGGTGTGGCCGGAGTACGGAGGCGAGACATGATGCAGCACATCGGCGACATCACGAAAATCGACGGCGCTACCATCGAGCCGGTGTGGTGCGTGACGGGCGGAAGCCCGTGTCAGGATCTGAGCATCGCGGGCAAGCGTGCCGGTCTTGCAGGCGCGCGAAGCGGCCTGTTTATGGAGCAAATCAGAGTGATAAAGGAGATGCGGGAGCATGACAGACAACTTGGCCGGTCAGGAGAGCTTATTCGCCCGAGATACATGGTGTGGGAAAACGTCCCCGGAGCACTCAGCAGCAACAAAGGCCGGGACTTCGCGGCCGTGCTCGAGGAAACGATCCGCCTCGTCGAGCCGGAAGCCCCCGGTATTGAAGTGCCTGCAAAAGGCTGGCCTACCTGGGGGGGATACCGCGACGTGGACTGACGATGGAGCGTGGCTTGGCGAGTACATGACGCGCAATACTGGGGAGTCCCCCAACGCCGCCGTCGAATCGCGCTTGTCGCAGATTTTGGAGGCGACACCGCCCACGAAATACTGTTTGAGCGCAAGGGCGTGTCAGGGGATCCTGAATCGCGCGGCGAGACGCGGGAAAGACTTGCCGGATATGCTGAAGCAGGTGCTTCGTATGCAGTCCGAATCAGGGGGGGCTGTGAAGGCGGCGGAAAAGGCGCGCTGATCCAGACGGAGAAATCCGGAACGCTGGGGACGGGAAACGACCAGACGATTTTCTGCTATGGAATCTCTGCTTACGAAAGCAACGCCATGAAATCCAGCAATCCGAAAAGCGGTGTGTATGTGGCGGACACCAGCCGGACGCTTGACCTGAATGGCGGGAATCCGGCTTGCAATCAGGGTGGCATTGCCGTGGTGCAAAGGGCGTATCAGATGCAGGGCTTTGGCGATTGCCGCGAAGCTGACGTCGCCAGCTCCTGCAAACAGCGAGACTACAAGGACAGCACAGATCTGGTTATCGGAATTGACGGAGAATGCAATGCCCATATAGAACAATATGACACACTGCGAGCGCACGCGAGCGGCGGTGCGGAAGAAACGCTTATGCATCGCATGGTCGTGCGGCGTCTGACCCCGCTGGAATGTGAACGGCTTCAGGGATTTCCGGATGGCTGGACGGACATCGGCGACTATACCGACAGCACCGGCAAAAAGCGCAAGACATCCGACAGCGCACGGTACAAGGCGCTCGGCAACAGCATCGCGCTTCCGTTCTGGCGATGGATGTTCGGGCGCATGGCGGCCTATTTGCCGGATGGCGCGACGCTCGGAAGTCTCTTTGACGGCATCGGAGGCTTCCCGCTGTGCTGGGAAGACATATACGGTGCCGGGACGGCGATCTGGGCAAGCGAGATCGAAGAGTTCCCGATCGCTGTGACCAAGAAAAGATTTGGAAGTGAAAACATGATTCACTACACGTTGAATATTGAACCGCCGGTCGAGCCGCCAGCCTACACCTGCCCGATTTGCCCGGTGTGCGGTGCGGAGACGGACACGGTGTACAAGAACGTTTATGGCGATCCGGTTGGTTGCCCAGAATGTGTCACGGAGGTGGACGCATGGGCGGAATGACGGACACCTACATCAAAGGCGGGATGCTGCAGAGCCGCCACTGCGACGGCTGCGCGCACTACCGGCCGCTGTACGAATCCACGCCGAAGACAAGCCCGAGGGTGTGCCTATACATTTTAAATTTTAAGCGCTCGCGCGGATGCCCGGCCGGAGCCGGATGCCCGCACCGGATCACGCCGGAGGACTGGGCGAAAGAAAAAAGCGGCATGGAAGCCATGCGCGCCCGGATGCGCAGCAGCCGGGGCGGGGCGAAAAACCGCGGGAGAAAGAAGGAAAGCACATGATCACGAAGACGACGACCGTCGGCATGACGGAGGAACAATGGCACGCCGAGCGGCGCAAGAGCATCGGCGGCAGCGACGCCGGGACGATCCTGGGGCTGAACAAATACAGCTCGCCCTATGCGCTGTGGGCCGAGAAGACCGGCCGCGTGACGCCGGAGGACATCAGCGACCGCGAGGCGGTGCGGCTGGGACACGATCTGGAGGATTACGTGGCAAAGCGCTTCGCCGAGGCGACCGGCAAGAAGGTGCGGCGGGAAAACCATTTCCTTGTCAACAGCGACTACCCCTTTGCCCACGCGCTGCCGGACCGCATGGTGATCGGCGAAAATGCGGGGCTGGAATGCAAGACGACGTCCAGCTTCGAGATCCCGAAGCAGTGCGCAGAGGGCGAATTTCCGGCGGTGTGGTACTGCCAGATCATGCACTACATGATGGTGACGGGCGCGCCGGTGTGGTATCTGGCGGTGCTGTGCTTCGGGCGGGGCTTTTACTGGTTTCGCGTGGAGCGCGACGAGGGCGAAATTTCGGCGCTGGCGGCTGCCGAGCGGGAGTTCTGGGAGTATGTACAGAGCGGGACAGAACCGCCTGTGGACGGAACGGACGCGACAGCGGAGGCGCTGCGCACGATCTACCCCGACAGCAGGGACGGCGAGACGTGCGACCTTGGCGCGGTGCAGTCCGCCGTGCGCAGCTACACGGCGCTGGGCGAGCAGATCGACGAGCTCAAGCGGCTGCAGGCGGAGCAGGCGGCGACCATCCAGCAGTTTATGGGCACGGCAGAGAAGGGGCTGTGCGGCGATGTGGCGATCACATGGAAGACGCAGCAGCGCAGCACCTTCGACCGCAAGAAATGGGAAGCGGCGCACGGTGCGATCCCAAAGGAATACTTCAAGACGTCGCAGGCGCGGCCGTTCCGGGTGACGAGCCGATGACGCCGTCGACACCATGCAGGGACTGTCCGGGAAGATATCCCGGCTGCCACGCGAAATGCGGACACTACGCCGAATTCCGGCGCGGAATGGACGCGGCAAGGCTCGCGCGGCAGCGCGACAGCAACGTCATGCGCTACGTCCGGGACAGCCACGAAAAACGCGCACACACGAAAAAACAACCTTGAAAAGGAGAAGAAGAAAATGGGATACTCCCCGAACATGATGAACATCGACCCCGAGCGGCTGCGAAACTTCGCGGCGAAGAACGGCGGCCTCAAGCATATCTCGCTCCAGCTCGGCTACAGTAGGAGCTATCTTTCAAATGTGGCGGACTATGGGCGGATGCGCTTGTCCGTGGCCAGGCAGCTGAGCGCCATGTACGGCGTACCGGAGGATTTCTTCCGGGCACGGGAGCCGGAAAAGCCGAAGGCGGCTGCGCCGCAGGCGGGACAGACGGGATACGCACTGCGGCTGCAGGCGACGGACAAGCAGGTATTCCTGCTGCTGGAGCACGACGGCGAGAAAGTCGGCAGCGCGTACTCGAAGCGCAAGGACAACAGCGAGCTGGCGCTGGTGCAGGCGATCAGCTACGCGGCACACATGATCTACAAATTCTGCGAGCAGAAGACGCTGCAGGAAGCTATGGAGGGCAAGTAAATGGAAAAGAATCTGATCCAGAAGCAGGGCGGCCAGATGAGTGCCGCGAAGGCAGAGAAAAAGACGATGCAGGCATACATCAAGGCGATGGAGCCCGCAATCAAGAAGGCGCTGCCGAGCGTGATCACACCGGAGCGGTTCACGCGCATGGTGCTCTCGGCGCTGTCATCCACGCCGAAGCTGGCCGAGTGCTCGCCGCAGTCTTTTCTCGCGGCGATGATGACGGCGGCACAGCTGGGCGTGGAGCCGAACACGGCGCTGGGGCAGGCGTACCTGCTGCCGTACCGCAACCACGGACAGATGGAATGCCAGTTCCAGCTCGGCTACAAGGGCCTGATCGACCTGGCATACCGCAGCGGCGAGGTGAGCGTGATCCAGGCGCACACGGTATACGAAAACGACGTGTTCGAGTACGAGCTGGGCATGGACCCGAAGCTGCGGCACGTACCGGCAAAGGCCGACCGCGGCGAGGCCGTCGCCTACTACGCGATGTTCAAGACCAAGGACGGCGGCTATGGCTTCGAGGTGATGAGCGTGGACGATGTGCAGCGGCACGCGCAGCGCTACAGCAAGAGCTACGGGAGCGGGAGCAGCCCGTGGCGCTCCAACTTTGACGAGATGGCCAAGAAGACCGTGCTCAAGCGTGCGCTGAAGTATGCGCCGCTGAAGTCTGACTTCGTGCGCGGTGTGGCGCAGGACGAGACGATCAAGGCCGAGCTGAGCGACGAGATGTACGCCGTGCCGGACGAGACGGTCTTCGAGGCCGAAGGCGAGGAGATCGACAGCACGGCCGTGAACACGGAAACGGGCGAGGTGATCGGCGATGCTGAATAAGATCGTGATCATGGGCCGTCTGACCCACGACCCGGAGATGCGCCAGACCGGGAGCGGGACGTCGGTGACGTCCTTCTCCCTCGCGGTCGAGCGGGACTACAGCGGCGGGGACGGCGGCGAGAAGCAGACGGATTTTATCGACGTTGTGGCATGGCGGCACACGGCGGAGTTCGTCGACAAATACTTCGCCAAGGGCGATATGGCCGCCGTGATTGGCCGCCTTCAGATCCGCGACTGGACGGACAAGGACGGTAACAAACGCCGCAGCGCCGAGGTCGTGGCGGACAGCGTCTACTTCGGCGGCAGCAAGCGCAGAGATGCAGAAACAGCGCCTGCTGCATACGATGCGCGCCCGGTCGCCGTGCAGCCGACGGAGGCCGACATGGAGCGGCTCGACGAGCTGGTGAGCGCATACGACAACGTCGCATACGCGGGCGATGACGGTGGCGGAGACCTGCCGTTTTAAGGAGGGCGGAGCACATGGCATGGATCGAACTGCATCAGACGCTGCCGACGAATCGCAAGACGATGCGCTTCAAGCGGCTGCTGAAGATCAAGACGCCGCAGGCCGTCGGCCATATGTGTATGCTGTGGCTCTGGGCAATCGACAACGCGCCGGACGGGGATCTGTCTCCGTTCGGCGCGGACGAGATCGCGGAGGCCGGCGGCTACACGGGCAAAGACCCGCACGCATTTGTGGACGCACTGGTCGGAGCGGGATTCGTGGACGACGACGGCACATCCCTGATGATCCACGAGTGGTATGACTACGTCGGTAATCTGGTGGACAAGCGCGCGATCACAAAGGCGCAGAACCGGGAGCGCGCGCAGAGATACCGCGACAAGCGCAAGCAAATGCGCGTGACGGAAAGCGTGACGGAGCGTGACGATGTAACGCAACGTAACGCTGACGTAACGCGTGACGCGAGCGAACGCGCAGCGTTACGTAACGCTGACGTAACGACCCTATACAGTACAGTACCGTACAGTACCTATACAGTACCCTATACTCCTGAAGAAAGAAAGGTAAAAGAAAGAACCCCGAAGGTGCAGCCTGTGACCGACGTGACGCCTCCGGAAGCTGTCCGGCCTGACGTGCTGGAGACGAAAAACCGATTGATCGTGCAGGAGGATATGCCGAATGGCCGGAAGCTGGACGAGCTGCCGGAGGGGATGCGCCTTGCAGACCTGCCGTTTATCCGGCTCTGGCGCAGCAAGGGACGCGACGTGCGCACGGACACGGTAACGCTGGCCATTGATACATACCTGCGGGAGCGGCCTCCGGTGGCGGACACAAAGGCGGGTGAGGCGCGTGTCGAGCGGTAGCTTCCGGCAGGTGTATGTTAAGTGCCCTTTTTACCTGTATGACGACGGCGCGGGGCGCATCTGCTGCGAAGGGATTGCGCCGGAGACGACGGTGGCGACGATGTTTCGCCACCGAAGCCAGATGCAGCAGCAAATGCGGATCTTCTGCGAGGACGCATTTACCTGCTGTGAGCTGTACAGAGCGGTAATGGCCGCAAAATACGAAGACGAGGAAGGAGACCAATGATGGAAGGAAAAGAACGAAAGCGCGCGGACGATCTTCCGGCCGGCGCTGTGGAGCAGGTAAGAGAGCTGCTGCACCGGCCGCGCTCGAGCGCAGATTTTTCGCCGGCAGCTCGCTACGCGGTCAGCAGATTGTGCGACTACGCGGCGCAGGAACATGAGCTGCGGGAAAAGGCGGAGACCATGTTCTGCAACGAACGCCGCAAGGCGCTGGCGTTTTCCGCCGAAATGGCGCGGCAGGAACGCACGATCGGCGATCTGCGGCAGCAGGTGAGCTTTATGCGGCAGGCAATGCAGGAAGCAGGGGTGTGAATATGGACGTGGCAGAATTTTTTAGTGGATTTAGGCGGATGTGTAAATCGTCCAGTGATTGCGCAAAGTGTGAGTATCACGGCGACAAATGCAATAACGTCATCGATTTTCTCGAAAAAACCGTTGCGGAGGTGGAACAGTGGTCTCGGGAGCAACCGCGCAAGACGCGGCAGAGCGTGTTTTTGGAACAGTGGCCGGAAGCCGATGTCCTTGCAAACGGGTGTTTGCGTATATGCCCGAATAGAATTTCGTCGTGGCATCGCGGCGAACATGGGGAATGTATCGCCGCGATTAAATGTGACGATTGTCGCCGCGAGTTCTGGATGCAGGAGGTGGAGTAATGGAAAGACTGACGTTTGATGGCAATTTTTGCGACATTGCTCAGTGCCGGGAGCTGCCGTGCCCGCACGGTGGCAACTGCACACAGCGCAAGGTGTGGGAAAAGCTCAGAGCCTACGAGGATACGGGGCTGACGCCGGAGGAAGTCAACGATGCCGTTGTAGGGGCGAAACTGATGGCAAAGTCGCAACTGGTCTCAGCGTTTGGTGTTGCGGCTGAGCGGCTGCGCGAGCTGGCGGAAGCAGATAAAGCCGGGCGCGCGGTGGTGCTGTCGGGAGGGGGGAGAAAGCGATGACTGGCCAAATGCAGTTATTTGACACATCTGAGAAACAATCAAGTAATAACACAGGTAAAGCTAAACGGAAGTGGGAAAATGGTTTCCAGAGATGGAGCGACCGGCACAGTGCAGATGGTGGTAGCTCTTTTGGGTGCTGTGGATTCGGCAGTATGTGTGACTATTGCGATGATAATACGTATGGGCGTCCGTGTGTCAGGTCGCTGAACGCCATGATCCGCGAAAAGCGTCTGAAAATAGACTACGAAAAGACAGGTTATGTAGAAGCGTGGGAGGGGATTTTAGGAAATGACTGAATACATCGAGCTGAAGGCTGCGATGCGCGGGGAGGAAGAAAAAGTGGCAGAGATCAAGCGCTACACAAAGAAACCCGTCACGATCGAGGCGGTGCAGTGGACAGGAAGAAACATCTCCGACATTTGCAAATTTACAGGCCGCGACGCTGGACATTTGCTATCCTCCGGACAGCTCTTTATCGAAACCCTCGAGGGCTATCATCGCGCGGAGGTGGGCGACTACATCATCAAAGGCGTGAAGGGTGAATTTTACCCGTGCAAGCCGGACGTCTTTGCGCTGACCTATGCGCCCGAACAAGAACCGGCGACATGGGTAATGTCAGACGGATACCACACTTTCGATGACTTGTATGAACAAAGGCTCATTTTGTCTGCTGCTCTTGCCAAAAATAACCCGCATGCATGGAAAAGCAAGCGGCATGAGGACGGCAGCGTTCCTTTCGGCGGGGGATGGTTCATCATTGGATTTGACACCGACGAAGGATGTTACACATACCACTATGAGTTAAAAGACTGGGATCTGTTTCAGTGCGAGGAATTGGACAAAGGAAAGCCGTGGGACGGTCACACGTCAAAAGATGTCCGGAGATTGCTTTCAATTCCTGCTGCCGACGTTGCGCCGGTTGGCTGGATCAGCGTCAAAGATAGGCTGCCGGAGCCGGAAACCGAAGTTCTGGCGGTATGTGTGAGGAACGGCTACCGCTTCATCTGCCCCGTAATTTATGAGGCTGGAACCACACTAACGCAAGACAGCATATGGAACTGGTACGAGGTGTACAATTACGGGACGTACAGCGAAGAAAACGATGATTACTTTATCCCTGAAGGCTGGTGGGAAGCTCGGCATTTTACGCCGGATGACGTATACAATAATCCCGTAGACTGCGCCGTCACGCACTGGATGCCGCTGCCGGAACCGCCGAAGGGCGCGAGGATGGACGGTGATAGCGATGCGGTTGATTGACGCGGATGCCGTGCTGCGCAGCCTGCCGGACGATCTGCCGTACAAGGATAGTGTCCGGCGGGTGCTGATACAAGCGCCGACGGTGGATGCCGGGATGGATGTGCACGATGCCGAACCGGAAGAATAGACCGGACGTTTTTCCCAGCACGGAGTCCGGCCGCACACGCTGGTGGGTGTGGTATGACTGCGACGTCCGATGCCCGTGGCTGGCGCCGAGCGGCTGCCGGGCGGATGCACTGGAGCTGCAGCCCAGTGCGGCATACGGAACGAACTGCCATAGGCGGCGACGCCGGAGACGAAAGAAGGAGGAGTAGAAAGCGATGGCTAAGAGCAGCCCGAAAAATCATTCTTATGTCTATATTCCTACGGATAAACTTGTGGCTCTAATCAAAGAATCATGCCCGCCTATTGGGTATAACAGCAACGACGGTTGTTTTGGCGCGGGCGAAGATTGCAAGAAATGCTGGCTCTCGTGGCTCAAGGACGGTGAAGACGATGCCAAAGAGAGTTAATCCGCGCCGGAGACCGGCGACACAAGCAGACGTGCAGCGCGCAAAGAACACGGCGACGGCAGATGCCTGCCGCGTGACGCTGGCGATCTTTTTTACCGCCCTGCTTGACAAAGAGGGCATGGGCACAGAGCAGCTCCAGCGCATCTGGAGAGAAGTAGAGGCCCTGAGCGAGAGCGTGCGCGACGGATATGTCTCCGCGCCGGACCTGATCCGCGTGCTGCGCGATGAGTATGAGATTGACATCATAGGAGGATAAAGCGATGAACAGATTGGACACCTTGAAGGCCGCTGCCGAATGTGTGTGCGGCAGCCGGGAAGAAGACTACGGCAGCCCGGAGGATAACTTCGCCGTGATCGCGGGGCTGTGGACGGCATACACCGGCACGGACGTCGCGCCGAAGGACGTGGCCATGATGATGGCGCTGTTAAAGATCGCCCGCGCGAAGGCAGGCAGCAAGCCGGACACCTACGTCGATCTGGCTGGCTACGCAGCGTGCGGGGCGGAAATTTCGGCGCGAGAGCCGAAAAGGGGCACGCAGTGCAAAAATACCACGTCTGGCGCGGCCGGAGGCACAGAGACGGAAAAAACGGCGTCCTGCGTGAAGCTGCAGCGCATGGACGGCTACTATCTGGTGGAAGTGGACGGGAATCCGCACCGCTTCACACTGTGGGAAACCGCGATGCAGTTTATCCGCGAGCACGCCGGTGAGCTGACGTGACGGCGGAGTTTGTGATCCCGACGAGGCTGCCGGGAATGAACGAATACACCCGCGCCTGTCGGCGGCACGCGCAGGTGGGCGCGAAGATGAAGCACAACAACCAGGAGATCGCCGCGTGGGCGATCCGGTCGCAGCTGCGCGGGGTGAAGTTCACGAAGCCGGTGGAGATCACCTACACGTTCTACGAGCCGAACCGGAGGCGGGACAAATCGAACGTCGCGGCGTTCGGCGTCAAGGTGATCGAGGACGCGCTGGTGATGTGCGGGGTGCTGAAGGACGACGGCTGGGCATACATACGGGCGTTCACGTCGCGCTTTGCGCTGGATAGGGAAAAACCGCGCATCGTGGTGCGGATCACGGACGAGGGCGCGGAATAAAGGGAAAGCTCCGGGGCGGAAGCCTCGGAGCTTTTGCTTTATTTTGTTACTGCATGGCTTCTGTCATCTCGGCGATCGCGGTCTCGGTAGCGGTGCGCGCCTGATCCAGATGGATGCAGGCCCAGTCCATGCGGATGTACTGCGGCGATTCGATCAGGTTCTCCGGCATGCTTGACTGCGCGCGGTCTTCTTCGGCGGACAGATCTGCAAGCTGGTCGCGCAGCGACTCGCACGCGGCGATCAAGGCGCGAATCCGACGGCGACGGGCGTTATTCATGGGGCGCACCTCCCTTTGGCGGCTTGCGAACGGGGTAGATGACGGTCTCGCCGTCCGGCGGCATATCGCCCGCGTGGACGTAGGTGGGCGCCGTCCATTTGAGGATCAGGCGGCGATCATCCTGTGGGCCTGCCCAGTAGTGATGCCAATGACCGCGGCGGGCGTGCGGCCGCTTTTTGCCGCCGGGCGTGCTGCCGGCAGCGGCATCCTCGTCTGCCTCCGCGCGCGCTCTTGCACCGCGGATGGCCGCGCCCATGCGCACGCCGACATACTGCAGATCGACGGTGCTGGCCTTGCCGACGTCGTCGGGCTTGCGCGGGATCTTTTGCGTATGCTTGTGATCCGGTGCGGCAGCGATGTCCGCGCCGTCAGAGACGATGTATAGGATAATCTGGATCACGCCAAGGATGATGCGGCCGAGGGAAGCGACGTCCGAGACGGTGCTGATGTCGACGCCGACATTTTCGCGTGTGCGGGCCACGCTGGACCGCACACAGTCGCCGATCGTGCCGGACGGGTCCAGATGCAGCACCTGCGGGACAGTGCCCAGCATATCATCGTACAGCCACTGCACGCGCAGCTCCGTGGAGCTGTGGTTGACATCGTAGTCGATCCACGCAAAAAAGCCGTCGACGCCGGGCAGGTCCGGGTGGCGCGCCTTGACATAGATGCAGGGGTACGGCAGGTGCAGCAGCAGGTCGACCGGCAGGACGTCGGTGTCCGTCATATCCTCCGCCTGGGCAAAAAGCATCTCGGCCATGTCGTCATCGACGGCATAGATGATGCGGCTGCGCCGCCACGACCAGCAGGCCGTCAGCTCCGCCGACACGGCTGCGGCATCCAGGTCGCTCCGGCCGCGGGCGTAGGTCAGGTAGGTGTAGGCCGCGTTGATCGGCAGCGGGCAGTAGTCCGGCCACGACAAGCCGTTCTCCCCGTTGGCGGTCGCGCAGCTGTCAAGCTGCCGATAGGCGTCCGGGCAACTGCGCAACCACTTGCGCAGCAGCGGCAGCGGGGTCTCTCTATCTCTCATGCTAGCGCCTCCATCACAATCCACACTGCTTTGCCAGCAGCAGGCGCACATACGGCGGGCATTCTCGGCTTCCGGAGATCCATCCCTGCAGCGTGCGCAAAGGGATGGCAAAACGCGCCGCAAAGTCCGTCTGCGACAGGCCGGTGTGCTGCACGATCTCGTTGACGGTCAGGTGCGCGTAGCGCCAGATGGGGCGCAGCTCCGCAGCCAGCGCCGGGAGCTCGTCATCGCTGGCGCCAAAGATGTCCGACGTCGCAACGTCGGACGCGAACGCATCCGGGTCATCGTAGGCAGCGGCCTCCTGCAGTGCTGCCGAAAACTGCTTATCCGTGAGATCGTAGTGCTCATCCAGATCGTCTGCGCTGGCATAGATCCAGGCGTGCGCGACATCGGTTGTCGGGTATCCGCGCTTGGGGTCGCGGCGCAGCGTGATCGCCACATCTACGCCGCCCTTTCCGCCGAGGATGCCTGGCTTGTACTCGGCACGGTAGCCGACGATGGCGGTGTATGACCCACGGATACCGGCGCTCGAGACGAGGCGCTGGAGGCTCCCGTTGATCGCGTCTGTGAGTGTGGTGCCGCTGATCGTGTCCGGCCACTGGCTGCCGGACACGTACACTTCATACTCGTTTGCAGTGATGCCTTTGCTTTTCATTCTGTTTTCCATCCTTTATTTAGTGGCCTCACGCCAGGCTGCCAGAGCCTTGGCATAGTTTTTGAGTGCGTCGGCGTCATCGTTGCTGATGCGGACCTCCGCATTATCAACGTAGATGCGGTAGCCATAAGCCGCCGTGCCGTAGACCTTGCCGTTCCAGTGGCCGGCCGGGTAGCATACAGGCTTGACCGGCTCCGTGATGCCGGACGCCTCAGCGGCCGCGACGCGCTCGCGCTTGGCGGCGGCTTGCTTGGCAAGATACTCCGTATCTACGATGCTATCGTCGATCACGGCGCCGAGCGCCCTCGCGCGCTCGATCTCGTCGTAGGCGTCCTCCTGCGGGACGACCTTAATCCATTTTTGCTCTCCGCGCTGGACGCTGTAGCCGTAGGTGATGTAGTCATCTGCAAATGACCAGCGGTACCCGAGCGCCTTAATATCATCCTTGCGCGGCATGGTGTCGCCGCCGAAAAACAGGACGACCGGCGTGTTGTCTTTGTACGGATAGCCGGTCATATGCAGCGTCAGGGGCAGCTCAGCCTCCGCTGCGGCGGCAGCCTCGCGCTCGGATGCCTTGCGCGCAGTGTAGCAAGCATCGCACTCATCAAAGTTTGCGGCGGCCCACGCCTCCCAGCCATCCGCCTCGCGGCGATTGCGGCAGATTTTGGTGCGCGTAAACGTTGCGCCGCAGGTGGCGCAAGTACAGGTTGCAGTTGCTTTTGCCATGATATTTCCCTTTCTCCGGCTTGCCGGTGCAGATGATGGTGTGATCCGCTGGCGCGGGAGGTCAGATGACCTCCACGCCCAGCTTATCAGCAGCCGCGTAGATGACGGACTCAAACGTGTCGCCGTCGGCTGCGTCAAACTCCTCGGCCATGCCGGCCAGCGCGCACAGCTCACGGGCGAGGTCCATGTCCCAGGTGTCGGCGCTGCGCAGCGCCTCGGCGATCTTGGTGGCTTCGATGTTTTCCATGGTGGGTGTCGTCCTTTCCGGCCTGTTGGCCTGTCGTGTTTTCTTTTTGATGGTTTAAGTATACCGCTCATTGAGCATAATGTCAAGCGTTTTTGCGCTCAATCGGCGCAAAAAGATGCACAAAAATTGGCGCGGAAGTTGTGCAGGATGCAGAAAATGCCGGGATAGATAAGCGAGGGCGGCCTGGTGTACGATGGACGCGGAGGTGCAGGGATGGTGTACCAGGACTGGGATGCTTTGAAAATGGAATACGTCACCACGAAAACAACCTACGCGAAACTGGCCGAAAAGTACGGCATCAGCATCAGCCAGATCAAAATTGTGGCTGCACGTGATGGGTGGACAAATGAGCGGAAAAAGTTCACTGCACGCGTACAACAAAAGGCGTACCGGAAGGCGTGTAACCACGAGGCCGACCGGCTCGCGCGTCTGATCACCGCCACAACGGGTGCGATCGACGTGGCGATGCGCGCGATCGGCGACGACGAGCAGTTTAACCGCTACCTGGTCGAGCGGCGGGAGAAGTATGCCGTGCCGGTGGCGGACGAGGCCGCCGAAGATGGCGAGCTGCCGCCGGACGGGAAGCTGCTGCTGGAGCGGCAGTGGACGGAAGAGCGCACGTACCAGAAGGTAGACACGAAGGCGCTGAAGGACCTGACAGGCGTGCTCAAGGACCTGACGGGGCTGGTGCGCGATCTGTACGGCATCCCGACGCAGGCGCAGGCAGAGGCGCAGCGCATCGCTGCCGAGCGGCTGGAGCTTGATCGCAAAAAGGCCGAGGACGGAAGCGCGGACACGCACGCGGAGCTGGAGATCGTGGGCCTGCCGGAGGAGTACAAGCGATGATACTGATCGATGCAAGCAAGATCAGCGACAAGCAGGACGCCTTCCTGCGCGACGAGCACCGGCACGTGGCCTATGGCGGCGCGCGCGGCGGCGGCAAGAGCTGGGCCGTGCGCACGAAGGCCAAGATCCTGGGCTGCACGTACCCCGGCATCAAGATGCTGATCGTCCGGCGCACGCTCGACGAGCTGCGCAACAACCACGTAAAATTTTTGACGCCGGAGCTCGCGGGCGTGGCGCGGTACAATCAAAGCACGAAGGAGTACAAATTCGCCAACGGCAGCACGCTTACGCTGGGATACTGCGACGCTGAGAAGGATCTGGGCCACTATCAGGGCGCGGAGTACGACGTGGCATTTTTGGACGAAGCCGGGCAGCTGCAGCCGGAGTGGATCCGCGAGATCAACGCCTGCGTGCGAGGCACAAACGGCTACCCCAAGCGGACATACTACACGCTCAACCCCGGCGGGCCGGCGCACGGATACTTCAAGCGCCTGTTCGTCGACCGGCGCTTCGAGGATGCCGAGCGGCCGGAGGACTACAGCTTCATCCAGGCGCTGGTGACGGACAACCGCGCGCTGATGGAGGCGCAGCCGGAGTACATCGCCGAGCTGCGCAAGCTGCCGCCGAAGCTGCGCGCGGCGTGGCTGGAGGGCTCGTGGGACATCTTCGAGGGGCAGTTTTTTGAGGACTTCCGCACGGAGCCGGATCTGATGGCGGCGCACGAGGCGGGCGTGGACGCGGACCCGGAGGAGCTGCGGGCGCAGCACCGGTGGTGCCACGTGATCAAGCCGTTCGACCTCGCGGCCGGAGCGTGCCGGGGATGGCACATCCTGCGCAGCTACGACTTCGGGTACGGCAAGCCGTTTTCCTGCGCATGGTGGGCGATGGACTACGATGGCGTTCTGTACCGCATCATGGAGCTGTACGGCTGCACGGAGACACCGAACGAAGGCGTCAAATGGTCGCCGGACGAGCAGTTCAAACGCATCGCGGAGATCGAGGACACGCACCCATGGCTCAAGGGCCGGAAGATCACGGGCGTGGCGGACCCGGCCATCTGGGATGCATCGCGTGGCGAGAGCATCGCGGACACGGCGGCGCGGTATCGCGTGTACTTCACGCAGGGCGACAACAAGCGCGTGCCTGGCTGGATGCAGTGCCATTACCGGCTGCAGTTCGACGCGCAGGGATATGCGCGGATGTACGTCTTTGATACGTGCAAAGCCTTTATTCGCACGGTGCCGCTGATGATGTACAGCCGGACGAACCCAGAGGACCTGGACACGACGCTGGAGGACCACGTAAGCGACGAGTGGCGGTATCTGTGTATGTCGCGGCCGGTTAAGCCGATGCTGGCCGCGGAGGAGGAGCCGGTGCTGTCCGATCCGCTGAATCAGATGAAAAAACCGGGGCGCTACGGCGCGATCTGGTGATAAAACGGGAGGTAAGTATGGACAATATCGCTATCAGCGGCGCGCAGCCGGGCACGGAGGCGCAGGCGCTCGGCGGCCAGGTGATGCCGCCGGAGGACGTGATCACGCGCGAGCAGCTGCAGGAGTTTTCCCGCGTGCTGCACGAGTACAAGGTGGGCAAGGCCAGCACCGAGCGGCGCATGATCGCAGCCGAGCAGTGGTGGAAGCTGCACAACCAGCCGGAGGAAGAAAAGAACGGAAACCAGATGTACAGGGGCTTCCGCAGCAGAAGCTCGTGGCTGCACAACGTCATCGTGAACAAGCACGCCGACGCGGTGGAGTCGTATCCAGAGCCGAACATTTTGCCGCGTGAGGAAGGCGACAAGCAGGAGGCGAAGATGCTGTCGGCGATCGTGCCGTGCGTGCTGGAGCAGAACGCCTTCGACGCGACGTGGAGCGACGCGATGTGGGCGAAGATGAAGTACGGCACGTGCGTGTACAAGATCACGTGGGACAGCGGCAAGCTCGGCGGCCTCGGCGACATCAGCATCGAGCGCGTGAACGTGCTCAACCTGTTCTGGGAGCCGGGCATCACGGACATCCAGAAGAGCCGGTATGTATACCACACGGAGCTGATGGACAACGAAGCGCTCGAGGAGCAGTACCCACAGCTGCGCGGACAGCTCAAGGGCAACGACTTTTATGCGTCGAAGTTTTTGTACGACGACAACGTTCCGACGGACCGGAAGAGTACGGTGATCGACGTGTACTACCATCGCGGCGGTGTGCTGCATTACTGCAAGTACATCGGCGACATCGTGCTGTACGCAACGGAAAACGACCCGGAGTACCGCGAGCGGGGGCTGTACGATCACGGGCTGTACCCGTATGTGTTCGACGCGCTGTTTCCGGTCGAGGGCTCGCCGTGTGGGTACGGATACGTGGACATCTGCCGCAATCCTCAGACGGCCATCGACAGCCTGGGCACGAGCCTCGTGCGCAACGCAGTGGTGGGTGCGACGCCACGCTACTTTATGCGCGAGGACGGGAGTGTGAACGAGCAGGAGCTGCTGGACACGGAGAAGCCGCTGGTGCACGTGGACGGAAACCTCGGGCAGGACAGCATCCGGCCGATCGACTACAACGCGCTGCCGGGAAACTATATCAACGTCTGGTCGACCATGGTCAACGAGCTGCGCGAGACCAGCGGCAACACGGACACGGCGACCGGCAGCGTGTCCTCCGGCGTGACGGCGGCGAGCGCCATTGCAGCACTGCAGGAGGCAAGCGGCAAGGGCAGCCGGGACAGCACGCTGGCAGCGTACCGTGCATACAGCAAGATCGTGAATTTGTGCATCGAGCTGATCCGGCAGTTTTACGATCTGCCGAGATCCTTCCGGATCGTGGGCGAGCTGGGCATGGAGCAGTTCGTATCCTACAGCAACCAGGGGCTGCAGCCGCAGGCGCAGGGTATGGCCTTCGGCGCGGACATGGGGTTGCGGCTGCCGGTGTTCGACATCAAGGTGTCGGCGCAGAAGAAAAACGTCTATACGCGCGTGAGCCAGAACGAGCTGGCGCTGCAGTTTTTCCAGATGGGCTTCTTCAATCCGAGTATGACCGACCAGGCGCTGGCGTGCCTGGACATGATGGACTTCGACGGCAAGGACGGCGTGATGCAGAAGATCCAGCTCAACGGTGTGCTGGCGCAGCGGCTGCAGCAGTACCAGCAGCTGGCGCTGTCGCTGGCGCAGATCGCGCGGCCGGACATGGTGCAGGGCATCGCGGCGGACATGGGCATCGCCATGCCGGCACAGGCGGGCGCAGGCGCAAGCGCCGCGCCGAAGATGCAGGAAAGCGACGAGATCTCCGGCATCAAGGCCGACGAGCACCCGATCGCCGCGAAGGCGCGGGAGGCGAGCGCGAACGCTGCCCAGCCGGGCGGCGGAGCCGTGATCAAGTGGGGCAACAAGGCATGATCGAGATCGTGTACGACCGGATGCGGCTGCGGCTGACGGCTGACGGGCACGCGGGCTTTGCCGATGCGGGGCAGGACATCGTATGCGCGGCGGTGACGATCCTTGTGTACACGCTGGCGGCCGCCGTGGGCAACATGGACGCCGCCGGGCAGGCACGCGGCTCGAGCGTGGAGCTGGGCAGCGGGCACGCCGAGATTGTGTGCGCTGCATCGCCGCGATGGCGCGCGTGCGCGAAGATGATCTGCGACCAGATCTGCGCGGGATTCGATATCCTGCGGCAGATGTACCCGGAGCGCGTGCGCTACGAGGTGCGCGGATAAAAAAATTTCAGAGATCCGAGGCCGAGGGATAGAGAAAGCCCTCGGCCTTTTTGTATGCTGGAGGTGCGAGGGTGCAGGGGCTTTCGCGTGTGTACCTCCTTTCTTTTCCCATTTTCCCATCTCCTTTTCTCTTGGCACCCACGCAGCGGGGGGCTGCTGCGTGGGTATCTATGCCGCCGCGAGGCGCGCTGCAGCGATGGACTGCAAGCGCCGGTGCAACTCCGGCAGGCGGCTGACAGGGCCGTGACCTACCACAGATTTTTTACGGAGGCATCCTTATGCGATTTGATATCAAAGCACTGGCTATGCTGCATGGCCTGCAGGTGTTCGGCGGCGAAGGCGGCGCGGGTGGCGCGGCCGGAGGCTCTGCCGGAGCGGGCGCAGGCGCAGATGGTGCAGGTGCTGCGGGCGTAACGGCTCCCGACGCCGGGGAGCGCATCCTGACCGGGCTTGGTGTCCCGGCGGACAAGATCAGCAAGCGGTCGAAGGCGCGCGTATCGGCTATGCACCGTGACGACGGTGCAGCGGCAGAGGCGGCGCAGACGCAGGACGACGCTGCGAAGGGCACCGATGATGGGCAGGAAATGCCGAAGCGCCTGACGTGGGACGAGATCATGGCGGATCCCGAGTACAACGAGCAGGCGCAGAAGATGATGCAGAAGCGGCTGGCAAAGTCGAAGAAGTCCGAGCAGGCGCTCAAGGACCTGACGCCGGCATTGGAGCTGATGGCGCGCAAGTACGGCATCGACGCAGAGGATATCTCCAAGCTGGACGTGCAGGCACTGAACAAAGCTGTGACCGAGGATAAGGCGTACTACGAGGAGCGGGCGGACGAGCTCGGCATCCCCGTCGAGGAGGCCATGCGTATCGACCAGCTGGAGCGGCGCAACAAGCTGCTTGAGCACCAGAACGAGCAGACGCTTGAGCAGCGCAGACTGCAGGAGCATTTCGACGGGCTGGTGCAGCAGGCGGCAAAGCTGCAGGAGACGTATCCTGGCTTTGACCTGCAGACGGAGCTGGAGAATCCGGTCTTCGCGCGGCTGACCGCGCCGGGCAGCCTGGTCAGCGTGGAGGACGCCTACTTTGCCGTGCACCGCAAGGAGATCCAGACGGCGGCGATGCAGGTGGCAGCGCAGAAGACCGCGCAGCAGATCAGCAACAGCATCCAGGCCGGGCAGCGTAGGCCGGCAGAGAACGGCAGCGCATCCCAGGCGGCATCCATTTCTGCCCCGACGACGATGTCGCGCGCAAGACGCGACGAGATCAAGCGCCGTATGCGCATCGCAGAGGCGAACGGGGAGAAGCTCTATCCCGGCACGTTCTGACGTGCAGGGAGGCGATCCCCGAACAGAATACTGAAAGGGGAAGCAATACCTATGATCATGAATCTGATTACCAAGCTCGGTCTGCAGCTTTTCGCGGACGCGGGCACGATGGTCAACGCGACCGGCAACTACGTCAACGCCTCGACCGGCACGACGACTGCGTTCGACGCAACGCACACGCTTGCACCGGAGCTCAAGACCTTTTATGACACCGAGCTGCTCGAAAACGCGCGCGCCGAGATGTTCTACGCGCAGTTTGGCAAGAAGCAGGCGCTGCCGAAGAACCACGGCGGCACGGTCGAGTGGCGCAAGTGGAACACCTTTGAAAAGGCCGGCAAGCTGACCGAAGGCGTGATCCCGACCGGCCAGAAGTTCGGCGTGACCAAGCTCGAGGGCAGCATCAACCAGTACGGCACGTACACCAGCATCACCGACCGTCTGGAGCTGCGCGCTTACGACGACGTGATCCTCGGCGCGACCGAGGAGATGGGCGCGAGTGCCGCAGAGACGCAGGAAAAGCTCATCCGCGACGCGCTGCTGACCAACACCAACGTGCTCTACTGCGACAACATCAGCGCGGCCGGCGCGTATATCTCCACGCCGACCTCCTGCGCCGAGATGGGCGCCGGCGGCGGCGCGAGCGCTGCTGACGGCTACGCCTACCTGACGCCGGACATGATCGCCAAGGCGGTCACGAAGATGAAGAAGGACCGCGTACCGACCATCAACGGTAAGTATTACGCCGTGATCCATCCGTCCGTCGCCTACGATCTGCGCAAGTCCAACGAGTGGATCGAGGCGCACAAGTACGCCCAGCCGGACGAGATCTACAACGGCGAGATCGGCGAGCTGCACGGCGTGCGCTTCATCGAGAACACCTTCGCGCCTGTCCTGACCGGCACGGGCTACAAGAACAAGAGCGAAGGCGCGACCTACGCGACCTACTTCTTCGGCAAGGACGCCTTCGGCATCATCGATCCGGAGGGCGGCGCGCTGGAGATGATCGTGCACGACAAGTCCGAGATCGGCGGCCCGCTCAACCAGTTCAGCACCATCGGCTATAAGTTCGAGACCAACGGCGCGACCGTGCTGTACACCGAGCGCCTGCTGCGCGTGATGAGCACGTCTGCTTACAGCGCGACGGACGCCGCCAACTGAGGCAAAACCAATACGGCCGGAGGCGCTGCGGCGTCTCCGGCTGACGTGAGAAAGGAGCGTACCCATGGCAACCGAAAAAAAGACTGAGGCTGCGGCTGAAAAGCTGCCGGATCCGTATGAGCTGGAGGAGATCTTCATCCCGCGCGCAGGCGCGAAGGAAGACCCGAACCTGTTCGTGAGCGTAAACGGCAAGAATTTTCTGATCCCGAAGGGAAAGAAGTCCAAGGTGCTGCGCTACATCGCCGATGAGATCCGCCGGTCCGAGCGCGCGCGCGACGACTTCGAGGCGTTCGTGGACGAAGCGACGGCGGCCGCACAGCAGGCAGAGTAAACCAAAGGGAGGCGGCAGTCACGCCTCCCTTTTTCAGTATAAGGAGCAGAGACTATGACGATTTCGGACGCGATCACGATGGTGGACGCCCTGCGGCCGAACCAGTATTCGCAGGACATAAAGATCCGGTGGCTGTCGCGCCTTGACGGGATGATCTGGCAGGAAGTGATCCGCACGCACGAGGGCGGCACGGAGACGTTCGACGGCTACGGCGAGAACACGAGCATGAGCACGGAACTGCTCGTCGGCAGCCCGTATGACGAGGACGTGTACAACAACTTCCTGCAGGCCATGATCGACCGCGAAAACGGCGAGGCGGGCAAATACAGCCAGAGCATCACGCTGTTCAACGCGGCGTTCTCGCGCTGGCGCAACTGGTATAACCGCGCGCACATGGCGAAGGACCCCGGAACATTCCGGTTTTGATGGAGGGATGACAGATGCCGACATATCCGACGATTCAGGAAACGGCACGCTCGCAGCAGGTGACGGATACCTTCGGCGGCTACAACCACAACCTCAAGATCCCCGAAGGGGAGTTTTACGAGATGGAGAATCTGTGCGGCGACGATTACCCGCTGCTGGCGACAAGAAAGCAGCGAAATACGCTTCAGATTCCGGCGGCCGAAAACCTGCAGGCGATGGTATCAAAAGGGGATAAGCTCTACTACATCGCGGGATATGACCCCACGACAAAGGCCTGCGGCTTCTATGCCGAAGACGAGAAAGTCATGGATCTGGCGTACGCCGGCGGCTTGAAGCGGTTCGTGAGTATGGGTGCATACCTGCTCATCTGGCCGGACAAGGTGTGGTACAACACGGCCGACGGCACGCACGGGAACATGGAAAAGAAGTTTTCCGCTGCGGCTGGGACGTATCTTGACCACAGCCAGACATCCAGCTCAGGGCCGGATGGGCAGGAGATCTACGACGTTTATGTATTGTGGTATATTCGCCCGTGCAGCCGGGACGGGAAAATCGTATACACGGCAGGCGCGAACTATGGCGAGAAACACGTCGTGGTTGTCGACGGAATCGAATACCACTATTTGAACCTCATGAAGCCGAAAGAGCCCAAAAATGGCGATGCATACATCGACCGCGAGACGAGGACGCCCTACATATATAACGACATTTCGAAAGACTGGAGCGCGCAGGATGTGCCGGTGATGCGGCTGGAATGCAAAGGTATCGGAAGCGCTTTTGCTCCCGGAGACTATATCAGGGTATCCGGCGTTGACCCCGGCACGTACTCCGGCCAGAATGTCGGAGACAACCCGTCGGACGGCGTATACCGCGAGGTGCTCGTCACCGGAGAAAACTACATCGTTTTGGACGCTTACGCGCCCACGGAAGCGCATGGAATTATGAACGACACGCCGCCGGCAGAAGGGTATGTCAAGGCGGCGATGGACATTCCGGATATGAGCTACGTCATCGAGGCACAGAACCGCCTCTGGGGCTGCAAGTACGGCACGGTGAACGGGAAACTTGTCAACGAGATCTACGCGAGCGCGCTTGGACGCTTCGACGTGTGGCACAAATATGCAGGCGTGAGTACAGACAGTTACGCTGCGTCGGTCGGGTCTGACGGCCGCTGGACGGGTGCCGTGAATTATCAGGGCTACCCGCTGTTTTTCAAAGAGGACCGGATGCACAAGGTGTATGTGTCCGCGAGCGGCGCACACAGAATTCAGGAGTACACGATGCGCGGCGTGCAGCCGGGGGGCGCAAAGAGCCTCGCGGTGGTCAACGGTGTGCTGTTTTACAAGGCGCGCGACTGCGTGTGCGCCTACGACGGAAGCGGCGCGCCGACGGACGTGAGCGAGAAGCTGAATCTGGATTCGCTTTCGTACCCAGGCAGCACGACAAGCATCGCGGCGGCGTACCGCGACAAGTATTATCTCTACCTGCAAATGAATACGCCTCCGGGAAGCCGGCTGCTCGTTCTGGACACACGGCGCGGGGCGTGGTACCGCGAGAACCTGCCGATCGGCAGCATTACCGACTTCACGGAACATTTCGGATCTCTTCTGTGCGCGGCCGGCGGCATCGAGGAGATTGCGCACGACAACCAGGTGTCTACGATTGGCGACACGAAAGAGGGCGACGTGGCGTGGAGCTGTGAGACGGGGCTGATCGGTTACAGCACGGTGGAGCAGAAATACGTCAGCCGGTTCAACATCCGCATGAGCCTCGCGCGGGATGCGTACATGGATGTGCTCGTGCAGTATGACTCCGACGGTGTGTGGCACAACCAGGGCCGCATCCAGGGCGTGGGAACGCGCACGTTCATGCTGCCAGTGCGGCCGAGGCGCTGCGACCACTTCCGCATCCGGCTCGAGGGCAGCGGGAACGTGCGCATCTACAGCTTCGCAAAGATATTCGAGGCGGGGAGCGATGTGTATGCTGACATTTGATTACCCGCAGACGTATGCAGTGGCCGGCAGCACAGAGGAGCAGCTTGCCCAGCTGCGCTCGTACATCTGGCAGCTCGTGGACGTGCTCAATCAGGCAGACGACGGGAACGAGGCCGGAATCGGCGCTGCAAATACTGCCGCGCTCCGTACAGAGCTGGAAAAGCTGCGAAAGGCGCTGCGGGATCTGGAAGCAAAGAGCGGGCACGGCCTTCCGAGCGGCGGAACGACCGGGCAGACGCTGACGAAACTATCCGACAGCGACTATGACACGGGCTGGCGCACGCCGACCGGCGGCGGAGGCGGCGGAGGCCCGGTGCAGAGCGTCAACCGTGTGCTGCCGGATACCGCCGGAAATGTGCAGTTGACGCCGAAAAACGTCGGTGCGGTGGACGAGGACGAAGAGCTGACGATCCTCGAGATCGTGGATATGTGGAATAACGCTTAGGAGGGCGACTATGGCAACGAAATACGCAGGGCAGAATGCCCTGAACAAGCTGATGCAGATCATCAAGACGGCGCTTGCCAACAAGGCCGACAAGACGGCGCTGGACGACAAGCTGGACAAGACCGGCGGCACGATCGCCGGAAACGTGATTGTTGAAGGAACGGTGGAAGCCGAAGGCAGCATAACCATACGCGAAGCGGGGAGCTTGGCCCACATAGGCTTGATGCCGTCCGGCGACAACGCTGCGAGTATCGTCAGTACGAGCAGCACAGGAAAGAGCGGCAACGCACGTCTCGTTGTTGGCACGCCGACCGGTGACAATGACGCAACGACGAAAGCCTACGTGGACAGCAAGATTGCGGCCGGTGGTGTGACCGTCGACGACTCCGTTTCGGACACGTCCACAAATCCGGTGCAGAACAAGGCTATCAAAGCAGAGCTGGACAAAAAACTGGACAAGAGCGGTGGGACGGTCAGCGGAAACCTGACGGTGACGGGGAATGTGACGTCCAGCGGCACAGTGGACGGCCAAATGATTTCCGGCCAGATCGTGACCGCGTATAGCTCCGACCACAAAAAACAAATCGCGCTGGAATGCACGGGGCAGAATGCAGGCCGCTTTTCGGGAGAAGTGAGCGGGGGCGTTCTGTATTACGCGCGTATGGCTGTCGCCACGCCGACCGACGATAACGATGCGACGACGAAAGCGTATGTTGACGGAAAAGTGGCCGGCTTGCAGACAGCCGATCAGGTGCAGACGGCGATCAACAGCGCGATCTCCGGCGTATATACGCCAAAGGGCTCAATCGCTTTCGCGTCTTTGCCGACGGCGGTGGCCGGGAACAAGGGCTGGGTGTACAACGTCACCGATGCTTTTACCACGACGGCAGCGTTCGTCGAGGGCGCAGGCCATGCCTACGGCGCGGGTACGAACGTCGTGTGCGTGGACGCTGGCAGCGGCAGCTACAAGTGGGACGTGCTTGCGGGAACAATCGACCTGACAGAGCTGACGGCTGACGAGGTGCAGACGCTCTGGGATTCCATCTGAGGAGGGATGACCCATGCAGACAAGCGGAAGCGCGGCAATTAAGAAGCTGATCCAGCTTGTGAAAGCCGCAGTATCGGATGCGCTGGCGGAGGCAAAGGCGTACACAGATAACGCCGCAGCGGGCGGCGCGGACTACATCGAATCGCAGGGTACGACCGGCAAGTGGGCGTGGCGCAAATGGGCATCCGGCATCGCCGAGATGTGGGCGACGTTCGACTCAGACGAGCTGGTAATGACATCACAGACGTGGGGTCCGCTGTATACCGCATCGTGGATGGGCCTCGCGGCAAATAAGACAGCGCGTGCGTATCCGTTTGCTTTTGTTGCAAACCCGGTCGTGTCGGCGACGCCAACGGTCAGAAGCGGCAACATCTGGCTTGCCACAAACACGGAAAACGACATAGGTACGCGGCTTACGCACGCCCCGGCGTATCAGTGCGTGAGAGCATCCGATGCGGTTGTTAACGCCCCACAGATCAGCTACTACGTCGTGGGTAGGTACAAGTAAAGGAGGCAACGCATGGCGAAGAAAAACTACAACGGTGTCGAGTTTGACGACAGCGTGGATTATACCGCGCTGATTGATAAGGCTGCTGCTGCCGGGAACAACGAGAAGGCAGCCGTCCTGGAACGAAAGCGCAACGCGAAGATCCAGTCAGGCGGCATGGACTATGAGACGACAAACCAGTACGCGCAGTATCTGCCGAAGGTGGACACGCCGTATGACACACAGACGGACTACGCCGCCCTGATGGGGAAGGCTGCAGCCTCCGGAGACTACACGAGCGCAGCCAGGTACGAAAAGCAGCGCAACGCGAAAATCAAGGGCGAGGGTCTGGACTATGAGACGAGCGATTACTACTCGAAGTACCTGCCCGAGAACCGGTATACCTACGACCCGAGCAAGAACGACGCATACCAGCGCGCGAACGATCAGGCGACGGCGATCTACGACAAGATCATGAACCGCGGCGAGTTCTCGTATGACGTAAACAAGGACAAGCTCTACCAGCAGTACCGCGATCTGTACGCGCAGATGGGGCGCGGCGCGATGGAGGACACCATGGGGCAGGCGGCGGCGCTGACCGGAGGCTACGGAAGCACCTACAGCCAGAACGCGGGGCAGCAGGCGTATAACGCCTACCTGCAGAAGCTCAACGAGGTCGTGCCTGAGCTGTATAACGCAGCCTACGACCGCTACAACCAGGAAGGCCAGAACCTGATGAACCTGTACAGCATGGCGCGTAACAACGCCGACAGCGCCTACGAACGTGACTACAACCAGTGGTACAACCGGCTGCAGCTCGAGCGCGGCGACGAGGACACGACCTACAACCGCCAGCAAACCGAGGAGCAGAAGAAGCTCGTGCAGGAGGAGACGGACTACGAGCGCAAGCAGAACGCATGGAGCCGGCTGTCGTCCCTGATCACGACGACCGGGTACCAGCCGTCGAACGATGAGCTGGCGGCGGCAGGTATGTCTGCCAACGAGGCGGCGTATCTGCGGCAGTATTACCAGCAGCAGAAGGCAGCAGCGTCAAATAAGAGTGGGGGGTCGGGTGGCGGAAGCAGAAGAAGCAGGAGCAGAAGCGGGAGCGGATACGGAGGCGGCGGAACGCAGCCGGGGAAGACGGATTCACCGTCTCCGTATGCACACAAGCCCGGCAGCGGGATTACGCACAACGACATCGACTACACGGACACGAGCGCAGTAAAAGACTCTGCGGCCGTGGCGGGCAGAGTGAAAGAGATGATCAATGAAGGCGTACCGATTTCGGACGTGAATACATTCATCCGCAGCGCGTCGGAAAACGGCCTGATCTCGGACGACAGCGCCCGCAGGCTGAGATACATGAATAACTCCAGGAAGTGAGGGGCACATAGATGACAGTCAAGAAAGCAGCAATCTCCATTGGCGATTGGCTCAAGAGCACGGGATTCTCCGCCGAGAAAACGCTTGCTTCGGCGCAGGAGCAGCGTAAAAACCTGCTGCAGCAGATGGACAACGCGAATGCATCGTATCTAACCGGCGAGAATCGCGGCGCGCTGCAGAACGCATTCAGCAACTATCAGGCGACCATGAACGTGCTTCGCGGCGCCGGCTATGATATCGGCAACGACGTCGATGTCATGCGCGGTGCTGTGCACTCGTCCTTCGACTTCCAGAATCAGTTCAAGGACGAGAACGACTTCAATGTGTCGTATGCCTACCCGAAGAAATACAAGGGCAAGACCCGCACGGACGTGAATGCGGCGCTCGCGCAGCTCAAGAACACGCCGGGGGCCGAGGCAGAATATGAATGGCTGGACAAGAACCAGATGAATTACTGGTCTGCGGACGAGCTGAAGGCGCAGATCGGCGCGTGGCAGAACGAGATTTCCGGCATTGAACGACAGCGCCGGAATATGCCGCGCATGGCCGCCGGGAGCACGGACGCGGACTATGCCAAGCGCCAGCAGGAGGCGCTCGCGCTCTCGGGGCAGATCGATGAGCGAAAAGCGAAGATCGGGAAAGCGCAGAGCCTGCTCACAAAGAAGACCTACGATGACGAGATCAGCAAGTGGGACACGCAGATGCAGAAGGCGCTCTCCGACTACAGCAAGGCGCTGAGTGTGAGCGAGAGCGCGAATACGGAGATGGCGATGGCCGGAAACTCCGCATTCGTGGTGCAAAACAGTGACTACGCCACGAACGCACGCAACACGGTGCGCAGCTTCGAGCAGCAGCTTCGTGATTACGGCTACAGTGACCAGCAGATTAACGGCATCCGCAACTACGCGCTCACGCAGCAGCACGCAAACGAGGCTGCGGAAATGGCACAGCAGGTCGCACAGGAGGCCAAGGAGCATCCGTGGCTTTCTTCCGCCATGTCTGTCGGCACGAATATGATGGCCGGAGCGGGTGCGCTCGACATCGCTGCACAGAATGCGCTGAACGGGACAGACCCGTTCACGGGCGAAAAAATGGCCGTCGACCGTTATACGAAATCCATGGTGCCGAGCACGGTGACGAACACCATCCGCGGGAGCGTTTCCGAGGACATGAGCGGCATCGGGTCGTTTTTGTACAACACCGGCATGAGCATGGCAGACAGCCTGGCGACGCTGGCCGTCGGCGGCGCGACCGGCCTGCACGGAGCGGCGGACGTGATCCTCGGCGGCGCGGCGGCATCTCAGGCAATCACGGATGCGTATGACCGCGGCGCTTCTGACTCGCAGGCCATGTCGGTCGGCCTGCTCTACGGCACGGCCGAGGCGCTGTTTGAGCACATCAGCCTTGGTAAGCTGCGCACGTTCCATACGTCGGCGGCCGCCGGGAAGAAGACCGCGAAGACGCTGGTTAAGGATATGCTCAAGCAGAGCTTCGTGGAAGGCAGCGAGGAAGTCTGCACGGACATCGCAAACGTCATCTCCGACGCGATCGTGATGGCCGACAAGAGCGAGATCAACCAGACGATCGCCGCCTATCAGGCAGACGGCATGAGCGAGGACGAGGCAACGCGCAGGGCGTGGCTTGACTGGCTCGGCCAGACGGCGCAGGACTTTGCCGGAGGCATGATCTCCGGCGGCATGATGACCGGCGGTGACATGGCGCTCAACGCCGGGATGCGAAGCGCGAATTACCGCGAGACCGGCCGGCAGATCACGGCCAACGACTACGCGGACATCCTCCGCCACGCTGCAGAGGAAAGCGGCGACGAAAACCTCCGGAAGCTGGCCGGGAAGAAGCAGACAAACCGCAACACCGGCAAGCTCTACGAGGCGACACAGGAAGCAAATCTCACGCAGGCGGTCTCTGACCGTCTGGGTGCGCTCGGCACGCCTGAAAACGACGTGCAGGAGCTGACCGGCCTCGTGGTCAAGCAGATCAAGGGGCAGGAGCTGACGCGCAAGGAACAGCGAAAATTTGACGCCAGCAAGCAGGCTCAGCGCACGGCGAACGAGTATGCGTCCCTGTTCACGCGGGATGCAGACCGGACCACGAACGCATGGGCGCGCAGCCATATGCGTGACGCAGCCGAGCTGGAGCGCAACGCGATCTATGGCGGGGCACGCAAGACTGACGCAGGGCAGGCGCAGACACATCAGGCGGAGAAAAACGCCGAGGTGCAGGTAAACGGGGAGACCGCGCAGGTGGAGGCGCTTCGATATGACCAGGAGAGCGGCAGCGTGGAGCTGTCCGTGAAGGCCAAAAACGGCGATGTGCAGCGTGTTTCCGTGAAGGACGCCAAGCTGCCGGAGGGCACGCGCCTGCTCGCCGAGAGCGCGGAAAAATACGGCGAGACCGCACCGCAGATGTACGCCAACTACCAGAACGGGCAGGACGTGGAGCGCTACGCCAGCGCCTACGAGGTGGCATACTCTTACGGCCGCGCGGGTGTGAAAAACTACGCCGTGCTCGAGAACAGCGGCGCAGCATCGTATCTGACACAGGAGCAGCGGAAATTCGCCTACGAGACCGGCCTTGCCGCGGCGCGCAGGGAATCGGACGCAAAGAGCGCGGCGGCCAAGAGCAGCGAAATTCAGGCCGGCAGCGTGACGCTGGAAGGCGGAAAGCTCGGAAACGTGACGCTCGCCGCCGTGAACACGGCCGGCCTGACGCGCAAGCAGACGGCGTCGATCGACGTGGCACGCAAGGTGGCCGAGGCGACCGGCGTGAACGTCGTGTTCTTTGAATCGCAGACCGGAGAGGACGGCAAATACCTCGGCATGAACGGCGCATACCGCGATGGCACGATCTATCTGGACGTGAACGCAGGGAAGAACAACGTGGACACCGGCGAGACGGCCATCCTGAAGACGATGTCGCACGAGCTGACGCACTTCATCCAGCGCAACAGCGGCCAGTATGAGGCGCTGAAGGAATTTGTGGCGAACCATGTGCTTGAGAGCGGTGACAGCATCGAGCGCCTTGCCCAGCAGAAGCTCGACAACGACTCGACCGGCGAGCTGACGATGGACGGCGCGATGGACGAGGTCGTGGCCGATGCGTGCGAGATGATGCTGCGCAACACCGAGGCCGTGCAGCGGCTGGCGAATGAGAACCGCAGCCTTGCCGAGAAGATCCGCGACTGGATCGGGGATTTCGTCAAGAAACTGCGTGCTGCGTTTAAGGGCGACCACGCGACGCACGACGAGGCGAGAGCCATGCTCGACCGCATGGTGGAGCTGCAGAAGCTCTGGGACGATGCGCTGGTGGACGCGGCGAAGGCGAAGGCTGCAAACGGTAAAACAGACTTTGACCACGCTGGTCAGGTAACGGACATTGACGGGGAAATGGTCGCCGCGAGCAACGGAGAAGGCGGCGCTGTCTTTTCTCTTCGCACATACGATGAGGGCGGAAGAGAATATCTTGACAAATGGCTCGAACGAGCTGAGAAGAGAAAGCGCATCACGCACGAGGACGCGAATGACATCAGAAATCAGCTCGACTATATCTACCGCATCTGCAAGGAGTATGAAGGGAAATATGCACCGTTCGGCGCATGGAGCAATGCTGAGGTGGTGTACGACAAAGACGGGAAACCGCTGTTTTCCGTCGTGAAGCAAAATGGCGAATACGCCATGAATCTGGATTTCTCACTCGTATGCAAAAAGCGCAGGACGCTCGACGCGGTGCTCAACGAGCTCGTGCGGCGCGGTGTGGCAAACAACATGAACCTCGGGGGAGAGACCCTTGTGCGCGTAAACGACATCATCCGAGAATACGGCTTTGAGACTGCGTGCAAAATGTGCTTTGTGGACGCAAAGCGTTTCCGCCAGGCGGATGTGTCTGACACGTTCGCAGACCTGTACAACGGTCTTGTGCGCAGTTTGGTTCCTGCTGAGTCTGACGCACAGATCGATTACTTTAATTACGGTGGGGACAAAACAAAGAAAAGCAGCGGTGTCGGCATTGACACACTCGCGGATTCTGAGCTGGATTTCTCCCGCATAGACGAAGTTCTTAGGACTTATGGGAGACTCACATCCGAGTACAAAGCAGCGAAATACATCCGCGAAAACGCAGCCGCGAGAAAGCTCGTACAGAGATCCGATTTTCTTGCAAGCGACGGCTTCAGCACCGTAAAACGGGAGAACCAGGAGCTGCTCAAGATCTATAATTCGAAGAAGGGCTCTGCCGGCACGAAGGCGGCATTCGGCGATGTGCAGTATCTCAACGATATTCTGCACAAGGGAAACTGGCGCGCGAAAAAGGCATATGCAGTAGGTGGCGTTCGCGCGCAGAGCTTCAGCGATTACGTGCCGCGTATGGTGTTTGACTATATGCAGATGATCGCCGATCTGAGCGCAAAGAAGCTACCTGCGCACGCTTACACCAAAGAGGCGCTGTTTGTCAAGCAGTTTGGTCTGACCGGAATGAAGATCAACATGAGCCTGATGCCGGCCATGGTGGAAGGCGGTGTCGCACCCGGACTCGACGCGAACGGGAATTACGTATGGGCGGACGAATCGTTTGATTACGATACGGCTGTAGAGCTGCAGAACGCAGATGGGTATCGGAATAACTGCGGAACGATCTGCGTGGGAATTTCCGACGAGCACATTCGCAAGCTGATGTCTGACCCGAACATCCGCATGGTCATCCCGTATCACAAGAGCGGAATCAACCCGGTCGTTGCGCACATGATGCGGATCGGGGAATACCCGGACTACACGGGATACCAGAACACGCGCTACGCAGATGGCGTGAAACTGTCGAAGGAAGACGCGAAGCACGAGCCGAACTTCAACCAGATCCTGCACGACATGGGCGCGAAAGGAGACCCGCGTGCTGCGGCGCAGAAATACCTCGACTGGTGCGAAGAACACGGATACCTGCCGAAATTTGATCAGTTTGCGTACAAGTATGTAAACGGCGAGCGTGTGATGGATGAAAACTATTACAAACTTCTGGAGGACTTCACGACGCTCGTTGACGGAGAATATCACGCGCAGGAAGCCGTGAAGATGGTGTTTCCGGACGAGAACAGCGCGTTCGGTTCGATCGCGGAGCTGATCCGCGAAGGGCTTGAGGAGGACGCCGTCGCGGAGGGGATGCGCTCGGAGCACCTCGGAGAGATCTGCGACAGGATCGAGCGCGAGCTTGGAAACGCAAACGCCGCAAAAGAAAATCCCGAATGGGACGGCGGCGCGCAGTTCTCCGTGCGCGACTATTCCTATGAGACACTGACGGCAAAGCCGGATATGCGTGTGACGAACGTGGACGACCGCGTGTCATACCGGCCGACACGCGAGGCACGCAAGGAGATCGTCGCACGCGCGATCGAGAATGCGAAGAAAATTGGCCGGACGAACGAAAACGGAAACGCCGTGGTGCGTGTGGCAGACACGGGCGGCGAGGTGATCTTGAGCGCGAAAGGGCTGCGGCACGGGCTGGATCGGCGGTTTTCCGTGAATGCACCGGTGACGCTGAAAGCCGGTGAAATCATCCGGAATGCTATCCGCATCAACGAATTCACGCCGGAAAACGCGCAGATGGACGCAAGCTACGCGCTGATCGGCGCGGCCAAAAACGCAAAAAACGAACCGTACATCGTACAGTTCGTTGTAAACCGCATTTCCAATGAAGTGACAGACGTGGACGTGCTGTATGCAGTGAATGCAAAAACGGAACCGGCCGGGAGCTTGTCCCCAGAGATCACGGGTCTCCCCGCTACTCTAACCGATTCCGCTATCAGTATACGCTCGCTGCTGGGCTATGTCAATCGGTATTTCCCGGACGTGCTCCCGGAGAGCGTGCTGCGGCACTACAACCACGACCGGCGGCCGGATGGGAAGCTGGGCGAGAATGCACTTTATCAGCGGCGCGACGACACGCGGACAGACCGCGACGTGCTCTCCGACGCTGCGGACGGCGACGCGGCCAACGTGCGCGAGATGGAGATGCTGCGCGAGTACCGGGAGAAGCTGCAGAAATACAGCTCGCTCACACGGAGGCTGGAGCAGCAGCGCGATCTTGCACAGAACGCAGAAAGCAAGGAGGAGCGCCTGAAGGCGAGAAACCGCGCGGACAACCTGGCTGCGCAGGTGAGCCGAGCGGACGCGCAGCTCACGCGGATGCAGAACGCGAAACCGCTGCGCGAGCTGGTGGCGCGCGAGCTGAAGACGCGCGACAGCCTGGCCAAGGAAAACGCCATGCTGCGCGACCGCGTGGAGTATTTGCGCGGGCAGATGCAGCGCACGAAAGAGGCAACCACAGACCCGAAAGCCGTGCGGGAAGCCGCAAAGGATATCATTGAGCGGACCGGCAGCAGCATCAGCGTGGACGAGGTGATGAGCCAGCTGCAGGAGCTGTACGACGGCATTGCCCGCGCGACCGGAGACAACGGGCTTACCTACGCGGAGATTCAGCAGCGCGCGGACGATCTCGCGCACGACATTTTGAACGACGTGACTGCCGTTGACGACACGATGTACCGCGATTACGAAGACCTGCGGAAGTATTTCAAGGGTCAGCAGCTCGTCGTGTCCGCGGCTGACCGCGGGGAAATTCCGGACTTCGGAGATTTCCGGCGGAGGAACATTGGCCGAATGCGGCTGAAAAACGGCGAGCGGACGAACGTTGACCAGGTTTACGCAGAGCTGAGTGAGCTGTACCCAGAATTCTTTGACCAGAACCGCGAGAGCCAGCCGAGCGACCAGCTATACCGCATTGCCGATGTGCTGGACGCGGTGTACTCCGTGAACGAGTACAACCCAAACGCGCAGTATATGCGCGAAGCGACGCAGAGTGTGAGCAACGAGATCCTTGAGCAGTTTTTCGACCTGCCGCAGCAGAGAACGTTTGCCGACCGGCAGGCGAAGAAGGACGAACAGCAGAAGACGCACTACCTCAACCAGATCAACGAGCTGCGCAAGGCCAATGACACGCGCATCGCGGAGCTGCGGGCGCAGAACCGCAAACGGCTGCAGGAAGCCATAGCAAGAGAGCGCGAGAAACGCGACGAGCAGATCGCGCGGCTGAAAGACAGGAACGCGGCAGATAAGGCGCGCCGCGAGGAAAGCGCGGCCGTGGCGAAATACCGCCCACGCATCGAGCAGAAGGCGAAGCGCCTGAGCGATTGGCTGCTGAAAAACAGCGATAAGGAGCACATCCCGGAGCCGTTGAAGCTGGCAGTGGGCGAGTTCCTGGAATCCATTGACTTTACAAGCAAACGTGCGCTGGACGGCGGCGTGCTGACGAAAAAGGACATTCAGCGTTCGCTCCGGTATACTGACCGGATGCAGAAGCTGCTGGACAGCCTGCGCGGGCAGAACGAGGACGGTACGAGCGACCTCGGGCTGTATCTGGACATTCCGGATGGATTCCTCGATGAGATGCAGAAACACATCAACACTGCATCCAACATCATCAGCCAGAACCCAGGCGAGAACGTTGTGAACCGGATGAACGGTGAGCAGCTGCAGCAGCTCGACCGGATGCTCACGATCCTGACGCGCAGCATCCAGAACGCGAACAAGCTCAAGGCCAACGCACACTTTGAGACCGCGCGGCAGGCGGCACAGGCGACGGTGCTGGAGCTCGACCGGCTGGGTCAGGCCAAAGGCAGAACGAAGGCTGGGGAAAAGGCGGCCGGTTTCTTCAACTGGGAGAACACGACGCCGTACTATGCTTTCCAGCGCTTCGGCGAGGGCGGCAAGGCGATCTTCGAGGCGCTTTCCGACGGCTGGGACAAGATGGCCTTCAACACGAAGGCGGTCATGGACTTCACGGAGCAGACCTACACGCCGAAGGAAGTGAAGGCGTGGGCAAAGGAAACGCACACGTTTAAGCTCGAGAGCGGCGAGAGCGTGAGGATGACGACCGCACAGATGATGGCGTTCTACTGCCTGTCGAAGCGCGAGCAGGCCGCCGGCCATCTGCTCGGCGGCGGTATGCGCGTGGAGGACATCCAGAACAGCGGGCGCAAGGAAAACGTCAAGCAGCCGGATCCGTTCCTGCTGACGCAGGAGGACATCGCCGCGATCAATGGCGCGCTTACCAAGCGCCAGCGCGAGGTGGCGGACAAACTGCAGAAGTACATGAACGATCAGGGCGGCGCGTGGGGCAACCGTGTGTCGATGGAGCGCTTCGGATACCGCGCGTTCACGGAGGAGAACTACTTCCCCATCGAGACGATGGACTCCAACCGCGACGCGAAAGACCCTGGCGCGAAAGAGAACGACATGTTCCGCCTGCTGAATATGTCCGCGACGAAGAGCCTCGTCTACAAGGCAAACAACGCGCTCGTTGTACGCGACATCTTCGACGTGTTCAGCAACCACATGGCGGACATGGCAAAGTATGACGCGCTGGCGCTGCCGATCCTCGACGCGATGAAGTGGTACAACTACCGCGAGAAGCAGAAGCTCGAGAACGGCCACGTGCTCACGACGACGGTACAGCGGTCGATTGAAAAGGCATACGGCATGGATGCCAACAAGTATTTCACGACGTTCATCAAAGACCTGAACGGTGTGAACGAAGGCGGCCGCGGGGAGGGCTTCGCAAAGAAGATGCTCTCCAACTACAAGGTGGCGGCCGTGGCTGCGAACCTGCGCGTGGCGCTGCTGCAGCCGACGGCGTATGTGCGTGCGGTCGGTGTGATGAGCCCGAAGTATCTCGCAAAGGCGTTTACGGAGGGAAAGAGCGCCTACAAAGAAGCGGAGGCGAACAGCGGCATCGCGCTGTGGAAGCACATGGGCTTCTACGACACGAACATCGGCATGAACATCCGCGACCAGATCAAGAACGCCGGAACATGGAAGGACTCGACGGTCGAATTCCTCATGAAGGGCGCGGAATGGGGCGATCGGCTGACGTGGGGCCGTTTGTGGAACGCCTGCAAGGCGGAGGTAAGGGACAAGCAGAAGCTGACCGGCGACGCGCTGCTGAAGGCGACGGCCGAACGCTTCCGCGAGGTCGTCTACTCGACGCAGGTGGTGGACAGCACGATGACGCGCAGCCAGGCGATGCGCGGGAAGAGCGTGTACGGCTCCATCTCGACGGCCTTCATGTCAGAGCCGACGCTGTCGTACAACCTCGTGCTCAAGGCGTACACGGACTACACGACGGAGCTGCGCACGACCGGAGACAAGAAAAAGGCGTGGAACAACGCCAAGGGCAAGGTCGCGTGGGCGCTGGCAACCTACCTTGTGTCTGCGGCCGCCTCCGGCCTTGTAGAATCTGCTGTGGACGCTTGCCGCGACGACGATGAGTACGCCACGTGGCTGGAGAAGTACCTGAACGCGCTGATTGGCGCAAACTATGAAGAGGGCAAGTTTTCCGGCGTCCGCCCGTTTGACAACAACCTGTTCAGCGACGTGGACATTCTCTCGAAGCTGCCGATCCTCAAGGATTTCATGTCCATGATCTCCGGGTACGGGAACGACCGGATGGACACGGAATGGATCAGCAACCTGATCGACGCATATCGGATCTGGGACGAGACAATCAAGCTGGCGACCGGGAAGCTGGATAAGCCGACGAGCGTGACATACAACGGCAACATGACGCTGTACGGCAAGATCTACAAGACGCTCAAGGCCATCTCGCAGACGACCGGTCTGCCGATCAGCGCGGCGAGCCGCGAGGTCGTGACGCTCTGGAACACCATCGCCGGAGCGGTCGGCAAGGGCGACGAGTGGACGATCCATACCTATGGCTCCGGGCCGGAGAACCAGATCAAGTACGGTCTGAGGGACGGTTACCTCACGCGCGAAGAGGCGCAGCAGCTGCTTGTCGAAAAAGGGCTCGCGGACGACGAGGATGATGCGTACTGGAAGGCGGACAAGTGGGCGACCGGCGAAGGAAAGTACGACGAGGCGCTCGCTGCGGTGCTCAGCGGCGACAAGGCTGCATTTGATGCGCAGGCCAAGGAGCTGAAAGAGCACGGCATTGGCGAGAAGCAGCTGCAGTCTCAAGTGCGCTCGCAGACGGAGAAGTGGTACGTCGGCGACGACGACGGAAAACGCTCGATCACGAAGGAGCAGGCGCTGAAGATCCTGCAGCAGTACGGAGGGAAGGACGCCGACGAGGCGCAGAAGCTGGTGCAGAAGTGGACGTGCGAGGTCGTGACCGGTACGGACTACGACGACATCAAGGATCTGTATCTCGACGGGAAGCTCACGCGGTCTCGCGCGGTAGACATGCTGGTGCGCTACGGCGGGATGAAGCAGGAGGACGCGCAGAACAAGATCGACACGGCCGACTTCGTCAAGGCGCATCCGGAATGCGACGGCATCAGCGTTGAGGCCGTGCAGAAGTACAACGAGCAGGCGAAACCGGCCGGTCTGGACGCGGGGACGTTCTGGGAAGCGTACCAGTTCAAGAACGACGCAAGGACGACGCGCGACAGCAACGGCAAGGCCATCAGCGGCCAGGGAGCAATGGACAAGGTCACTGCATATATTGACGGGCTGGACCTTAGCAGAGAGCAGAAAAACGCGCTGTTCCTGTGCTTCTACAGCCAGAAATCACTCGGGAAGATCCGCTGGAGCAATTAAATCTGTGGGAGGGATAGAAATATCCCTCCCTTTTTTATATTGTAGAAGCAGTGGAAGGGAGGCCATCATATGACTATCACGATCGCAGATGGGCGCGGGGCGCTGTGGCAGTGGGCATGAGCGCTTAGGTGCTTTTGCGGCCAGTTCTGGCGGATGCTATTTCTGCAAGCAGTACACAGCGTTGTCCGGTATGGCCACGGTGACAAAGCTTGGCGACAAATACTATAAGATTGTACTGGATCCCAGCTACGCCGACTATGGCGGCGTTGGCTACATCATGTTCTCCGCGCAGGGCACGGGTGATGACGTTGTGGTGACGAAAAACGAAGAAATCTTATAATTGGACGCAAAATGGGAGGCGAAGATCTGATGGAATTTGTTTCTTGCAACACGGACAATTACCGCGCCTGGCGCACGCAGCCGGTGCGGTACATCGTGATGCACTACACGGCAAACAACGGCGACACCGCGCGCAACAACTGCGACTACTACCACCGCGTGGGCGGCCTGCAGGCCAGCGCACACTATTTTGTCGACGAGCACGGCGTGATGCAGTCCGTGCGCGAGTGCGACACGGCGTGGCACTGCGGCGCAGAAGCCGGGCGGCGCTACTGGCATCCCGAGTGTCGCAATGCCAACAGCATCGGCATTGAGATGTGCAGCCGCAAGCGCGCCGACGGCAGCTACTACATCCTGCCGGAGACCGTGGCAAACGCCGCGGCGCTGGCGCGGGAGATCATGCAGCGCTATGGCATCGACACGGAGCACGTGCTGCGGCACTACGACGTGACGGGCAAGCGCTGCCCCATGCCGTGGGTGGATGACCCGGCGCAGTGGACGGCATTTAAGGATATGCTGACGCCGAAAAACACTACTACAGACGAGGAGGACGAGGATGACATGGTGAGGTACAACAAACTCGAGGACGTGCCCGATTGGGCGCAGGACACGGTGCGCGCGCTGATGGATGCGGGTGCACTGCAGGGTGACGATCAGGGGCGGCTGGATCTGTCGCTGGATATGATCCGTGGCATGGTGATCGGCAAGCGGTACGCGGACGCGCGCAGTCCCAGATATGCCACGATCGACGACGTGCCCGGCTGGGCGCGCGAGGAGACGCAGAAGCTGGTGGAGCGCGGCGCTCTGAAAGGCGATGCGCACGGCAAGCTGAACGTATCAATGGATATGCTGCGCACGATGATTGTGTGCCAGCGGGTGATTGACGCCGCTGGCGGGAAGTGAGGCGCGGATGTCGGAGGTTATCATTGCCGCGCTGATCAGCGCAGCGGCCGCCATTGTGGTCGGCCTCATCAACAGCCGCGCGCAGCACAACAAGCTGATCGCGGAGCTGGACAAGCGCGATGAGCTGCAGGCGTATCGCATTGAGCAGCTCGAGCGCAAGGTGGACAAGCACAATCAGGTCATCGCGCGTACATATAAGCTGGAGGAGTGCACCGAGCTCCTCGGCGAGCGCATCAAGGTGGCCAATCACCGGATCGATGATCTGGAGCACAAAAATTAAGAGGAGGACATCATTATGGACTTTGGCATTGCATCTGTGGCGGCGATCACCGCCATCGCGTATCTGCTGGGCATGGCCGTCAAGGCGACCGAGGCCGCGGACAAGTGGATCCCGATCATCTGCGGCGCGGCCGGCCTGATCCTCGGCGTCGTCGCCTGGGCGATGGGCGTGCCGGACTTCCCGGCGCACGACTGGCTCAACGCTGCGGCCGTCGGCATCGTGTCTGGCTGGGCCGCGACGGGCCTGAACCAGAGCGTGAAGCAGCTGACGGATAAGTGATCTCTGCGGCGGTTGACAAATGCGGGGGATGAACTTATAATAAAGCCAGCCTTGCGGAATGGAGGGCAGTAAACTCTCCTTATGTTCCGAACACAGCATCTACACACCGCGGCGGCTATATGCTGATATATCGACGTCTTTAAAGGCTTCAAATCCCTCCTTCTCCGCCAAAAGACAAGACGCCGATTTCGGCGTCTTGTTTCTCTATCTGCATATCTGGAGAGTTACCGAAGCGGTCATAACGGGGCGGTCTTGAAAACCGTTAGGCGGCAACGCCACAGGGGTTCGAATCCCTTACTCTCCGCCATGAGTCCACCGTGATTTTGGATCACGGTGGACTTTTTCCATGCCTGAAAACCGCTTGAGATCAGGGGCTTTCGGCTGTTTCAGCTTATAACAAATCCCCGCTGCGGAGTGATTCTGCGGCGGGAATTCGTACAGCCGAAACAGAACTGAATTTTGATCATCTGCTCGAGTTCGCGATTTTTGTCCGGCCTTCGTATTTTGCGATGTAGCCGAGCTTGTCCGACAGTGCCAGGTCGACGCGCAATGTGTACCGGCTCAGGTTGTCCTTCATTTTGCCGTTCCTCCGTGACGAAGTATTGGCGAAATTCTAGCGTCATATGGTTGCAAAATGCAGAAATGACGCATATTTGACGCATAACGGTAAGCGCGAATGAGCGTTCTATACAGAACTTCGCTTTGCATGCGCGTGCCTTTCCGTTAGAACGCAGATTTTTCCGGTATGCCTTGTAATCCGGCGATCGTGTGCGCTATAATCGACACACTATGAGGGCTTGCCTGTCGAATACACAGACCACTACAAGTGCCCATGAAAGGAGAAATCATTATGAATCCCAGACTTTCCACCAAAATCCTGCGTCCCGACTTTCAGGGCGAGTTTACGGCAAGCATTCTTGCGGCAGCGGCATCTCCCGACCTGATTTCTTTTGCGGGCGGTCTGCCGAACCCGGTCTCGTTCCCGGTCGAGGCGATGGACAAGGCTACGCACAAAGTCCTTGAGAAAAACGGCGTCATGGCGCTGCAGTACAGCGGCACGCAGGGCTATCTGCCGCTGCGCGAGTGGGTCGCAAAGCGCTATGAAACGATGGGCGTCTACGGCGTGACGGCCGACGACATCATCATCACCAACGGCTCGCAGCAGGTGCTGACGATGATCGGCGCGTGCATGCTCGACCCCGGCGACAAGATCATCGTCGAGAACCCGACCTATCTCGTCGCGCTGCAGTCGTTCCACTTCTTCGATCCCGAGGTTCTGCCCGTGACCATCAACCCCGACGGCATCGACTGCGACGAGCTGGCGGCGACCGTGCAGGCCAACCCGGACGTGAAATTTGCCTACGTCATCCCGAACTTCCAGAACCCCACCGGCCTGAGCTACAGCAAGGAAGTGCATGACCGCGTTGTGGAGATCTTCAAGGGCACGGACATCGTCGTGCTGGAGGACAACCCGTACCGTGAGCTGCGCTTTTCCGGCACCGCGACCGACAGCTTCGGCAAGGAGCTGGGCGAGCAGTGCTGCATGCTCGGCACGTTTTCCAAGATCGTTGCCCCCGGTATGCGCATCGGCTGGGTGTGCGTGCGCAACAAGGCGCTGCGCGAAAAGCTCCTGAGCTACAAGGCGACCGCCGACCTGCACACCAATATCTTCTCGCAGCTCGTTCTGGCGCAGTACCTCGCTGACAACGACATTGACGCGCACATCGAGAAGACGAAGGTGCTCTACAAGCACAAAGCGGAGCTGATGATGGACTGCATGCGCAAGTATCTCCCGGAGGGCGTGGAGTTCACGCCGACGGAGGGCGGCATGTTCCTGTGGGCCAAGCTGCCGAACGGCATGTCCGCGGTCGACCTTTACCGCGTCGCGCTCGCGAAGGGCGTCGCCATCTGCCCGGGCGACCCGTTCTATGAAAAGGAGCGCAACGTCAGCACGTTCCGCATCAATTACTCCAACAGCAGCGACGAGGTCATCGAAAAGGGCATCCGCATCCTCGGCGAAGCCTGCGCGGAGCTGATCGCGAAGAAAGGCAACTGATCCAAAGCAAGATAACCAAACAGCCGCACCGTGAGGCCACGGTGCGGCTGTTTTTATACGTAGGACTTCGTTCTGCGCATGTCGAGCACCAGCTCGGGATCGTCCGCGCGCATCCGCTCGAGAATGCCGTCCAGCGCATCCGGGTCGCGCGCGAGCGCGTCCAGCTCCGGCTGCGTGAGACCGACGAGCTGCAAAAACGCAACTTTTCCGTGCACCGTCTCGATCGGGGCGACGGTCGTGTCGCTGACGATGGCCAGCCCCGTGATGGCCGAGTTCAGCTCCGGGTGCAGGGAGCTGCCGTCGCCGGGGATGTACGCGCCCGGCTCGAAGAAATTGCCGGTCTGATACGTGTAGCGCGCCAGCTGGGCCAGCAGGTCGAGCGCCCACGTGCCGGTCTCGGCATAGCTCTCGCGCACCTTCATGGTCATTTCATAGCCCCATTTGCTGTACTCGGCGCCGAAGGCCGCCATGCTCGGGTACAGCTCGCTCATGCCGTAGGTGACGATGTGCTGATAGCCCTTGCCCGTGTCGTAGACGGCGAAGCCGTCGAGATACTCGTCGCCGCCGAAGGCCGCGCGGTCGTGCAGCTCGCTCTCGAAGCACACCGGCTCCGTTTTGGGGTAGCGCCTGGCAAAGGCCGCCTCGATCGCGTCCCGGCCGGGGGCCCAGTCGGGGTGCTTTTTCATCCGCTTTGCGTATTCTTCTCTCGTCATGTTGTGTCCGCCTTTCGTTGATTTACTCCAGTGCTTCGTGCACGGAAAAATGGTTCTTGTGGTAGGTCAGCAGTCCCTCGCGCTGCATCCGCGACAGCTCGCTGCACATGGCGCTGCGGTCCACGCCCAGATAGTCGGCTAGCTGCTGGCGGTTGTAGGGAATGTCAAAGCTGTACTGTCCGGCGCGCTTGACGCACTCGGAAAAGTACGACATGAGCCGGGCGCGGATGCCCTTCGGCGTTGTGTGCAGGATGCGCTGCGAGAGCTGCAGGTTCTTGGCCGCGCACACGGTCAGCAGGTTTTGAATGAGCTTGGCGTGAAACGGGCAGGCGTTCGTGCACGTTGTGAGCACCTTGCCGATGTTCAAAAACAGCACCTCGGTGTCCTCCGAAGCGGTCACGCTGATGAGCAGCGGCTCGCCCGGGATGCAGGCATAGGGCTCGGCAAACACTTCGCCAGGGCCGACGTGGCCGAGCAGACTGTGGCTGCCCCAGACGTCGTCGTAGCCGATCATGGCCATGCCGGTGAGCACCATGCCGAGCTGCTCGGTCGGCGCGCCCTCGGCGAGAATGGTCTCGCCCCGGTCGTAATGCTTTTGTGCCGCGCCGAGACATTGCAGCAGCAGCGGCAGTTCATCGCTGCCAATGCCGCGAAAGAGGCGCGTGTTGGATAGCATGATGTTCATTTTTTTGCTCCATTTGTTGTTCTGACAACGGATTTGTGGGTCTTATTATGCTATCTTATGCACAGAAAGTCAAGACCGCCGGGCGGGGGCCCGGACGATTTTTGGAAAGGGAAGGGATATTATGATCCGTAAGATCATCCACATTGACGAAGAAAAGTGCAACGGCTGCGGCGCGTGCGCGACGGCCTGCCACGAGGGGGCTATCGGCATCGTGAACGGCAAGGCCAAGCTCCTGCGCGACGATTACTGCGATGGTTTCGGCGACTGCCTGCCCGCCTGCCCGATGGATGCCATCCATTTTGTCGAGCGCGAAGCGGCGGCGTATGACGAGGCGGCCGTGCAGGCCAACAAGCGCAAAAAGCAGGCGCAGAGCGCGCCTGTGCACACCGGCGGCTGCCCCGGCAGCAGGATGCGCAGCATCCGCCGTGAGGAGGCCGCGCAGCCGCAGACTGCCGTGCCGCAGCCGTCGCAGCTTGGCCAGTGGCCGTGCCAGATCAAGCTCGTGCCGGTCAACGCGCCGTATTTCCGGGGCGCGAAGCTGCTCATTGCGGCCGACTGCACGGCGTATGCCTACGCGAATATGCACAGTGAGTTCATGAAAGGGAAGATCACGCTCATCGGCTGCCCGAAGCTCGATGCGGTGGATTACACCGACAAGCTCACGGAGATCATCCGGGGCAACGACATTCAGAGCGTGACCATCGTGCGCATGGAGGTGCCGTGCTGCGGCGGGCTCGAGCACGCGGCGCGGGAGGCGCTGCGCGCGAGCGGAAAGTTCCTGCCATGGCAGGTCGTTACGATCTCGATCGACGGGAAGATCCTCGACCGCTGAGCGCGTTTTTCCGGCCCTGCCCGCGCACGCGGGCAGGGCCGGAAAAAGTATTTTTCCTCTTGTGAAAAATATGCGACAAGAGGGTTGACAAATCCAAAAATATCTGTATAATATCATTTGTTCGTAGCGGAATTGTGTAATGGTAGCACACCGGACTCTGACTCCGTTTGTGAGGGTTCGAATCCTTCTTCCGCTGCCAACAGAAACGCCCTTGTCCATGACAAGGGCGTTTTTTTATCCCACAATGCAAGGAGAGAATTCGCTATGCAGGTGGAATCCTGTGTGCAGGGCAGGAAAACCGTCGCGGTCATCACCGGAACGGAGCTGGTGCCCACCGGCGCGCAGTCGGCGCTCGATCTCATCATGACGCGCGCTATGAGACGGACACCAGCCTCATCGCAATCGAAAGAGCTGCGGTTGCGCGTCTGGTGCGTGCGGATGCGTTATCTGTGTATAGAAAAAGCCTCTGCCGGCCGGCAGAGGCTTTTTCCGTTTCGTGCGCTGCTTATTTGTCCAGATAGCTGGTCAGCAGCTCCTGCAGCAGCTCGTCGCGGTCAAGACGGCAGATGAGACTGCGGGCGTTGTTGTAGTTGGTGATATACGTCGGATCCTCTGAGAGGATGTAGCCGACGAGCTGGTTGATGGGGTTGTACCCTTTGACAACAAGGGAATGATACACGGAAGTGAGGATCTCCTTCATTTCTGTTTTGTTGTCGATCGCATTAAACCGTCTGGTTGCGTCTTCCATGCGAAGCCCTCCCTTACACAAGTTCTTGTGTTCATTATACCAAAAAACACAAGACTGTAAAGTCAATTTCCCAACTGTTTTCAAAAAAAGTTCTGAAATATTTCTTAAAATATTCCAAATCTCGACGCCGCTCAGCGGATGGTCGCGTTGAAAGTCTCCTTGAGCGCCTTGAGAACGCTCTGCATGGTCTCCTCGGCGTGGTCGTCGGTGAGCGTCTGGTCGTCGGCGCGCAGCGTCAGCGAGAAGGCAACGCTCTTGTAGCCGACCGGGATCGGCGCGCCGGTGTACACGTCGAACAGCTCGCAGCCCTTGAGGTACTGCCCACCGGCGGCGAGGATGCACGCCGAGAGCTTGGCGACCGGGATATCGGCGGCGCAGACGATGGCGATGTCGCGCGTCACGGCCGGGAAGCGCGGCAGGGGCGTGTAGACCGGGGTCGCGCCGCGGGCGGCGAGCAGTTCGCCGAGCCACAGCTCCGCCGTGTAGAGCTCCGCGTCCACGCCGTAGTTCGCCGCGGCGAGCGGATGGATCTGGCCGAGTACGCCCAGCAGCTTGCCGCCGGCGTAGACCTTCGCGCAGCGACCGGGGTGATAGGACGGATTGTCGTGCTCAGCCTCAAACGTCACGTCCGTGATGCGCAGACCGGCGAGGATGCGCTCGACCGCGCCCTTGAGCTGGAAGAAGTCCATGCCGCCGCCGTAGCCGCCGAGGCACAGCAGCTTCGGCTCGTCGGCCATGCCGTCCGGGCGGGCGAAGTAGACCTTGCCGATCTCATAGAGACGCACGGCCTTGTTGCGGTAGTTATAGTTGCGCGTGAGGATCTCAAGCATGGACGGCAGGATGGTCGTGCGCATGATGGAGGTGTCCTCGCCGAGGGGGTTGAGGATCTTCATGGAGTCGCGCAACGGGGAGTCCGCCGGCAGGCGGATCTTGTCGTAGTACGACGGGCTGATGAACGAGTAGGTGATGATCTCGCTGTAGCCGAGCGCGCGGGCCATGGTGCCGATGCTGCGCTCCGCCTTCTGCGCGTCGGTGTAGCCGCCGCTGGTGGTCTGGCCGCGCATGAGCGTGCAGGGGATGTTGTTGTAGCCGTAGAAGCGGGCGATCTCTTCGGCGATGTCGGAGTAGTGCTCCACGTCGCCGCGCCAGGACGGGACGATGATCGTGTCGCCGTCGAGCTCGAAGCCGAGCGCGAGCAGGATGCGGCGCATCTCCGCCTTGGACACGTCCGTGCCGAGCAGGCCGTTGACCTTGTCCGGCTCGAGCTTCACGGTCTTGGGCACGATGGGCTCGGGCAGCACGTCGATGGTGCCGCGCATCACCTCGCCGCAGCCGAGCAGCTCCACGAGTTCGCACGCGCGGTCAACGGCCGCAACGGTGTTCATCGGATCCAGACCCTTCTCGAAGCGGCCGGAGGCCTCCGTGCGCATACCGAGCGCGGCGGCCGTGCGGCGGATGCTCGTACCGTTGAAGTTTGCGCCCTCAAAGACGACCATGGCCGTGTCGCCAACGATCTCGGAGTTGGCGCCGCCCATGACGCCGGCCACCGCGACGGGCTTTTCCTCGTCGCAGATGCACAGCATGTTCGGCGTGAGCTTACGCGCGTTGCCGTCGAGCGTCTGGATGGTCTCGCCCTCGCGCGCGGTGCGCACGATGATCTGCTTGCCGCCGATGCACGAGAAGTCGAAGGCGTGCATGGGCTGGCCGTATTCGAGCATGACGTAGTTGGTAATGTCAACGATGTTGTTGATCGGGCGCACGCCGCTGTTACGCAGGCGCTCGCGCATCCACGCCGGGGACGGCGCGATCTTGACGTTGCGCACCATGCGCGCGGTGTAGCGCGGGCAGAGCGCCGGATCGTCGATGCGGATGCTGACGTGGTCGTGGATGTCCTCGCCGCTGCCGGGGACGTCGGGCGTGTGCAGGCGGAGGGGCTTGTCAAACGTCACGGCGGCCTCGCGCGCCAGACCGATCACGGACAGGCAGTCCGGGCGGTTCGGCGTGATCTCAAACTCGACCACGTGGTCGTCCATGCCGATGACGGCGGCAATGTCGTCGCCGGGCTTCACGCCGTCCTCCTGCATGACCCACAGGCCATCCTCGATGGCATAGGGGTAGTCATGCAGCGTCAGGCCGAGCTCCTTGAGCGAGCACATCATGCCGTTGGAGAGCTCACCGCGCAGCATACCGGCATGGATCTCCTTGCCGTCGGGCAGGAGCGAGCCGTCGAGCGCGACGGGCACCATGTCGCCGACCTTCTGGTTCTGCGCGCCGGTCACGATCTGCAGCGGTTCGCTGCCGCCGACATCGACCTGGCAGACCCACATATGGTCGGAGTTCGTGTGGCGCACCATCTCCACGATGCGGCCCGCGACAACATTCTGAATGTTCTTGTGCAGGTCCGTGAACGTTTCCACTTTGGAGCCGGAGAGGGTCATTGCCTCGGAAAAGTCGTGGTCGGCCCAGGCCGAGCAGTCTACGAATTCATTGAGCCATTTTCTGCTTAAAATCATGGTAGCCTCTCCTTTCTCAGAACTGCTGCAGGAAGCGCACGTCGTTTTCGAAGATCAGACGCAGGTCGCTGATCTTGAACCGGCGCATCGCCAGACGCTCCAGGCCCATACCGAAGGCCCAGCCGGAGTAGACGTCCGTGTCGATGCCGCAGCCCTCGAGCACCTTCGGATGGATCATGCCGGCGCCGAGGATCTCGATCCAGCCCTCACCCTTGCAGGTGGGGCAGCCCTTGCCGCCGCACTTGTGGCACTGCACGTCCATCTCGCAGCTCGGCTCTGTGAACGGGAAGTGGTGCGGACGGAAGCGGGTGACGGTGTTCTCACCGTAGAGCTTTTTCACGAGCGTGTTGAGCGTGCCCTTCAGGTCCGCCATCGTGACGCCCTTGTCGATGACCATGCCCTCGATCTGGTGGAACATGGGCGAGTGCGTGGCGTCCACCTCATCCTTGCGGTAGACGCGGCCAGGGGCGACCATGCGGATCGGCAGCGGCTTGCTCTCCATGGCGCGCACCTGCATCGGGGAGGTCTGCGTGCGCAGGAGGATGCTGCTGTCCTCGGTCAGATAGAACGTGTCCGACCACTCGCGGGCAGGGTGGCCCTCGCTGGTGTTGAGCTTGGTGAAGTTGTATTCGGCCTCTTCGATCTCGGGGCCTTCGAGGATCTCGAAGCCCATGCCGACGAAGATGTCCTTAATCTCATCGAGCACGATATACATCGGGTGCTGGTGGCCGAGCTCCGGCGCTTTTCCGGGCATGGTCACATCGAGCGTCTCGGCCTTGAGGCGCATCTCGAGCATGCGGGCGTTGAGCGCCTCGCGGCGCTGGTCGAGCGCTTCCTCAAGCTCGGCGCGCACCTGGTTTGCCAGCTGGCCCATGGCCGGGCGCTCCTCCGCCGACAGGCGGCCCATCTGCTTGAGGATGGCGGTCAGCTCACCCTTTTTGCCGAGGTACTTCACACGCAGGTTTTCCAGCGCGGTGATGTCGTCCGCCTGCAAAATGGCGGCGACGGAAGCCTCGCGCAGCTTCTGCAGCATTTCTTTCATGCAAACAACTCCTCCGTTGCAAGATTTTCGTGGTTCGTTGCGTTCCTTGCCGGATCGCGGACAAAAAAAGATCCTCCCGTCCCGCATACAGGGACGAAAGGAAACTTCCGCGGTACCACCCGAATTCGGCGCGTGCGCGCCGCACTCTGTGCGCGGTAACGGGCGGACCCGCCGGGGATTGGCCGGAGCTCACGGGCGAACAAAGCACGTTTCTCGCAGGACGCTCTCAGCCGGCGGCGTCCCTCTCTGGTGCGGAACCTTGGTACTATTTTCCCGATCCAAGCAATAAACTCAATAACAAAGCTATTTATACCACACTTTGCGGCACAAATCAATGTAAAAGGAGAAGAAAATTTGACGCAGCGCGCCGAAAACGTTATAATAAACGGAGAAAAATCACCCCTTTTCCGTCCGGGAGGCAAGCTATGCATCGCATTGCACCCTGCGCGCCGTATTTGCCGCGGCGTGCGTCCGATACCAACAAATATGACTACGGCCGTGTGCTCATCGTCGGTGGCTGCATCGGCTATACCGGCGCGCCGACGCTGTGCGCCCGGGCGGCCCTGCGCTGCGGCGCCGGGCTGGTGTCCGTCGGCGTGCCGGAGGCAATCTATGCCGTCACCGCCGTGAAAAACGACGAGGCGATGCCGTTTCCGCTGTCGTCGGCGGAGGGGAAGCTCGCGCGCGACGCACTGCCGGTGCTGCTCGAGCGGCTGGAAAAGAGCGACGTGTGCGTGCTCGGGCCGGGTCTCGGCCGGAATGACACGCTCACGGCGCTGGTGCAGGCGGTCGTTATGCAGTCCGGCACACCGCTCGTGCTCGATGCCGACGCGCTCTTTGCCGTCGCGCAGGACGCGGCGGTGCTCGAGCGCGCCCGCGCGCCCATCGTGCTCACGCCGCACGATGGGGAGTTTGCCCGTCTGGCCGGGCCGGATAAAACCGGCAGGGCGGAGGCGGCGTCCGATTTTGCCGTCCGGCACGGCTGCACGGTCGTGCGCAAAGGGCCGGAGACGGTCTGCGCATTCCCCGACGGGGACGCGGCGGTGCTGCGCGTCGGCAACCCCGGCATGGCCAAGGGCGGCAGCGGCGATGTATTGGCGGGCATGCTCGGTGCGCTGCTGTGCCAGATGCCCGCGCGCGACGCGGTGCAGACCGCCGTCTGGCTGCACGGCCGGGCGGGCGATCTCTGCGCCGGGCGCATGGGCGAATATGCGATGAACCCGACCGATGTGATCGCGGCCCTGCCGGAGGTCACAAAACCCATCATCCGATAGGAGGCAGTATGCAGCGCAAAGCGATCGCTGCACTGATGATAAGCCTGCTGCTGTTGTCCGCGTGCGGACACGGCGCGGGAGAACAGACATTTGAAGCCTTTCGTGACACGCTCACGGGCAAGCTCGTCACCGTGACGGCGCAGGTGCGCGTCCAGCGCGGCGACACGGTCACGGACTACACGCTCACCTGTCAGGAGCTGCCGGACGGCTATGACCTCACGGTCACGGCGCCGGAGCAGGTGGCCGGTGTCACGGCCCATCTGCGCGACGGGGCGAGCACGCTCGCCTTTGATGACATCATCCTCCCGGCGGGCGACCTCAACGGCGCGGGCCTGACGCCGCTGACGGCGCTGCCCTATGTGGTGCAGGCCATCCGCAGCGGCTATGTCGACCTGACGTGGACGGAGGACGGGCTGCAGGTCGTGCAGCTCATCACGGACGATCATACCGCCGTGCGTCTGTATCTGGACGGCACGGTGCCGCAGTGCGCGGAGTTGTCGGTCGACGATACGCTCTGTCTGCGCTGCACCATGGAAAACTGGAATCTGGAACAAGGAAGTACGAACGATGAATCGCAAGATCAGAACCTGGGTAGAGATCAGTCTCAATGATCTGGAACACAATTATCGCGAGATCAGCAGCCGTCTGCCGGACGGCTGCCAGATGCTCGGCGTCTGCAAGGCCAATGCCTACGGCCACGGCGCGGTGCGCGTGGCGCAGCGGCTGCAGCGGGCGGGCTGCCAGTGGGTGGCCGTCAACTGCTATGACGAGGCCGAGGAGCTGCGCGCCGCCGGCGTGACGATGAACATCCTGCTGCTCGGCCCGCAGTCGGCAAACATCGCGGTCGATCTGGCCACGCTCGGCGTGACGCAGGCGGTCGGCAGCATCGAATATGCGCGCGAGCTCAACCGCTTTCTCGCCGGCACCGGCCTGCGGCTGGACGCGCACATGAAGCTCGAGACCGGCATGGGCCGCACGGGCTTTGACGTACACGATGACAGCCACCTCGACGAGATGATCGAGGCGCTCTCGCTGCCGCACCTGAACTTCACGGGCGTGTTCACGCACTTTGCCGTCTCGGACGAAAACGGCGACCCGTACACGCAGCTGCAGTTTTCGCGCTTTACGCACGCGATCGAGCGCATGGAGCAGGCGACCGGCCACCATTTCGCCATCCGCCATTGCGCCAACAGCGGCGCCGTCATCAACTATCCCGAGATGCACCTCGACATGGTGCGCCCCGGCCTGCTGCTCTACGGCGTGTTCCCGGCCAAAGAGACCGGCGGGCTCGATCTGCGCCCGGCCATGTCGCTCTACAGCCGCGTGTCCGATGTGACGCATCACCACAAGGGCGACACGATCAGCTACGGCCGCACGTTTACCTGCCCGCGGGATATGCGCCTGGCCGTGCTGCCGGTCGGTTATGCCGACGGGCTGCTGCGCAGCCTCTCCGGCAAGGGCGACGTGCTGCTGCACGGTCAGCGCGCGCCGCAGGTCGGCCGCATCTGCATGGATATGTGCATGGTCGACGTCACGGACGTCCCCGAGGTGCAGCCCGGCGACGTGGCCACGATCTTCGGCCGCGATCTCTCAGTGGCCGAGCAGGCGGAGAAAGCCGGCACGATCCCATATGAGCTGCTGTGCGCCATGAGTCAGCGCGTGCAGCGCGTGTACATCGACTGAAGTATAAATTTCGCTCCGATGGCGAAAATAACTGTGCCCCTACATATCGACCGGGGCAAATATTCCATCGGAGATGAAAGCTATGCATCCAGTTCGACGCGGAGATATCTATTATGCCGACCTCAGTCCGGTGGTCGGCAGCGAGCAGGGCGGTATGCGCCCCGTACTCATCATTCAAAACGACACCGGCAACCGCCACAGCCCGACGGTGATCGCCGCCGCGATCACGTCGCAGACCGGCAAGGCCAACCTGCCCACGCACATCTCGCTCGCAGCGCGCAGCTGCGGCCTGACGCGCGACAGTGTGATTCTGCTCGAGCAGGTGCGCACGCTCGATAAGTCGCGCCTGCGCGAGCGCATGGGCCGCCTGGACGAGCCTGCGATGCATCAGGTGGACAACGCGATCGCCGTGAGCTTTGGCCTGCCGCAGTAAACACCCACGCCACCAAACGGAGGGACGGTTATGAAGAAAAAGACACTGACCACCATCATCCTCATCGTCGCGCTCGCCATGGTCGCCGCCGTGACCGTGTACGCCGTCGCAAACTACGGCACAAAGGAAGACCCGCTCGTCACATCCAGCTACCTGCAGGATGTGGTGCAGCCGCGCATGGAGGACGCCTACCGCTCCACGCTCGACGGGGAAGTCCGTGAGATGGAAGATCAGTTTGCCGACCAGGTCGCCGCTGCGGGCGGGTCGTATGTGCTCGTGACGCTCGAAAGCGGCCAGACGCTCACCGGCCGCGCCGGCACGGAGCTCCTCATGCGCACGGGCACTGCCGCCGTGACGCAGAGCGCCGCCATTGACCTCACGACCGGCGAGACCGCCGCCGTTGGGGCAAAGCTGACGGAAAATCACCTGTACCTCGTGCAGGCCGACGGCGCCGGCATTCAGGCGACCGCCGACACCACCGTCATGGTGCGCGGCGGCTACAGCGTCGGCTGACTCTGGTTCTAAATCCATCACTCCCGCGCATAGTCTGGTGCGGGAGTGATTTTTTATGCCTGATTATCCGATCCTGCAGCAAAACAAGCCCATCGGCACGCTGAGCGTGACGCAGGCCGGGCTCTTCACGGTGTTTTCCGCGCGGGCAAAGGCGGATGCTGACCGCCTGCGGCTCGCCGTGTGCGGCGAGCAGGCGCGCGCGTATCTCGGCCTGATGCTGCCGGACGGGAGCGGATGGCTCACGCTGCGCAAGCGGCTCACGCGGCTCGAGCGCGCGCGCCTGCCGGATCCGATCCTGTTTGCGGCCGACGAGACATGGGACATTCCGGACGCACCGGCCATGGCTCCCGCTCCGCCGCAGGCGCAAAAGTCCGCGCCAGACGACGGGCTTGACGTGCTCTGGTATTCTGCGCCAGATGGCGTGCTGACCACATTTGACGGCAAGCGGATGCTCATTGCCATCCCGGCGGACACGCCAAATCTGCCGCGCGGCGCCGAGACCGTGCTGCGCGAGATCGACGGCCGGCCATACCTCATTTTTCCGCGCTGAATTGCAATTCCGGCGCCGGCGTGGTATACTCATGGCAAGAAAAAACACAAAGGAGCATATCGGCGATGAGAATGAGCGATCTGATCGTGAAAAAGCGCGACGGGCAGGCCCTCACGACGGAGGAGATCCGTTATATGATCGACGGCTACAGCCGCGGTGAGATCCCGGATTATCAGATGTCCGCCATGACGATGGCCATCTATTTCCGCGGCATGGACCGGCGCGAGACGCTGGATCTGACCATGGCCATGATGCACAGCGGCGAGACGCTGGATCTATCGGGTGTGTCCGGCGTCAAGGCGGACAAACACTCGACCGGCGGCGTTGGTGACAAGACCTCGCTCGTGCTCGTGCCGATGGTGGCGAGCCTCGGCGTGAAGATGGCGAAGATGTCCGGCCGCGGCCTCGGCCACACGGGCGGCACGCTTGACAAGCTCGAGAGCATTCCGGGCTTCAACATCAACCTGCCCATGGAGCGGTTTCTGGAGAATGTGGACCGCGTCGGCATGGTCATCGCCGGTCAGACGGCGAACCTCGACCCCGCGGACAAGAAGCTCTATGCCCTGCGCGACGTGACCGGCACCGTGGCGAGCATTCCGCTCATCGTCAGCAGCATCATGTCCAAGAAGCTGGCTGCGGGCGCGGACATCATCGTGCTGGACGTCAAGTGCGGCAGTGGTTCATTTATGAAGACGCTGGACGACGCGCGCGAGCTTGCGACCGAGATGGTCGAGATCGGAAAAATGGCCGGCCGCAAGACGGTCGCTGTCATCACGGATATGGACGAGCCGCTCGGCCACGCCGTCGGCAACGCGCTTGAGGTCAAGGAGGCCATCGCGGCGCTGCGCGGGGAATACAAGAGCGAGCTGCTCGAGCTGTGCCTGACGCTCGGCAGCTGCATCCTCACGCAGGCGGGCATGGCGGCCGACGATGCGGCGGCCCGCGCCATGCTGGAGCAGACGATCACGGACGGTTCGGCGCTCAAAAAGCTGGCCGAGTTTGTCGCGGCGCAGGACGGCGATCCGGCCGCGATCTATGACCCGTCGCGCCTGCCCATGGCGCCGGTGCAGATGGAGGTGCCGTCCCCGGCGAGCGGCTATGTGCGCCACATCGCAGCGACGGACGTGGGCCTCGTGTCCATGCGCCTCGGCGGCGGCCGTGCGACGAAGGACAGCGTGATCGACCACAGCGTCGGCATTGTCCTGCGCAAGAAGGTGGACGAGCCGGTCACGGCAGGGGAGTCGCTTGCGACGATCCACGCGGCCGATGAGGCAGCCGCCCGCAGGGCGGTCGCAGAGCTCGCCGCCTGCTACACGATCACCCCGGACGCGCCCCCGGCGGAGCCGTTCATCAAGGCAATCATTCGCTGAAGACAACAAAAATCCCGGAGCTGCTGCTCCGGGATCTTTTGGCTGTCGGAAAACATCTTGTTTTCCGACAAAAAGGCCTGCAGTCTGCTGCGCGCATAATTTGTGCGCCGCCGGCGCACAAATTCCACACTTGCAGCCTGAGAAGTATTTTCCCCGCCGCGCATGTCGCCGGAGAAAATGATTGGACTTTCTTTCGCCGCTGCGGCGGCGAAACTCTGCGAGGCTTTTTTGATATCGGAAAATCCCGGAGCAGTCGCTCCGGGATCTTTCTATGCATCGGTTACGGGTAGGCGTGTGTGCGCAGGTACTCCAGCCACACCTTCATGCCCTCGGCGTTCAGGTGCATGCCGTCACCGTCCTGATAGGTCTGCGGCAGGAATCCGTCGTCCCCGACGAGGCCGCTGGCCATGTCGAGATACTTCACGCTGTTGCTCTCCGCGGCCGCGGCGATCCAGCCGTTGACCTTCTGGATGAGCTCGTTCGTGATGTCCTCGTACTGGTAGTTCGACGCGATCGGCGTCAGCGAGCAGCAGATGATCTTCGTGTCCGGGCTCTTGGCCTTGACGGCGTTGATGAGCGTGGTGTAGACGGATTTGATCTGCTCCTCATTCGTCATGGAAATGTTGTCCGCGCTCGGGCAGATGACGAGATAGGCGGGCTTGTTGACCTCGCAGATCTCATCCGCGGGCACATTGTTGCCGGTCACGGGGGATTTGTACTTCGCCGTGTCGAGCGAGGAGGCGGGCAGAGAACCGGTGTCTGGTATCCAGACCTGCTTGGCGGCGTCCTTGCCGGTGAGCATCGACTCCGACTGCAGCACCTTCAGCGACTTGTCGCCCAGGAAATAGATCTGGTCGACATAGGTGCTGCCCTTGTCCTCCGTCTGCGCGAGCGCGGCGGACGACTGGATGGGCGAGATCGGATTTGCCTGCGGCGTCGGCGTCGGCGTTTCGGTGACGGCCGGCGTGGCTTCCGCCTTCGGCGAGCCGGTATTGCCAACGGCGTTGGTAAACACCAGCACGACGGCCACCAGCGCCAGACACAGCAAAATAGCGCCTGACCAGAAGGTGTACATCATGTTTTTGTTCGTGTTTTTCATCGGGATCCCTCGCTTCCGGATAGACAAAAGAAGCCCGATGAAGGGCTTCTTTTGCAGTTACAGTTACGCTTCCTGTTCTTTCTTGGCTTCCTCGATGACCTTCTGCTGGACGTTGCCGGGAGCTTCCTCATAGCGCACGAACTTGCACGAGAAGGAGCCGCGGCCCTGCGTCATGGAGCGCAGGTCGATCGTGTAGGAGCCCATCTCGGCCATCGGGACTTCCGCCTCGACGGTCTGCATGCCGTCCTCCGCCGTCATGCCGAGCACGGTGCCGCGGCGCTTGGAGGAGATGTCGGACATGATGTCGCCCAGATTGGCGTCCGGGATGGTGACTTTCAGCAGGCCGATCGGCTCAAGAATGGTCGGCTTCGCCTTCGGAATGCCGTCCTGATAGGCCAGGCGGGCAGCCGTCTGGAACGCCATATCGTTGGAGTCGACCGGGTGGTAGGAGCCGTCGTACAGCACGGCCTTCAGGCCGACGAGCGGGTAGCCGGCGAGCACGCCCTTCTGCACGGCGTTGCGCAGGCCCTTTTCGACGGACGGGAAGAAGTTTTTCGGCACGCTGCCGCCAAAGACTTCTTCTTCAAAGATCATGTCATCGGACTCGTCCTGAGGCTCAAAGCGGATCCAGACGTCGCCGAACTGGCCGCTGCCGCCGGACTGTTTCTTGTGGCGGCCGTGGGCCTCGACCTTGCCCTTGATCTTCTCACGGTAAGCGACGCGGGCGGGCTTGAGCTCGGTCTCGACGCCGAAGCGGCTCTTGAGCTTGGCGCACAGGACGTCGACCTGAATGTCGCCGGCGCCGGAGATGACCATCTGGTGGGTCTCGGCGTTGTTGACGAGCGTGAAGGAGATGTCCTCCTCGTTCAGGCGGGCGAGGCCGGAAGCGACCTTGTCGTCCTGACCCTTGGTCTTGGGGCTGATGGCCATGGAGTAGCAGGGCTCTGCCAGCTCGATGGCGGGCAGCTCGACTTCGTGCTTCGGGTCGCAGACGGTGTCGCCGGTCTTCCACTCCATCTTGCCGATGGCCACGATGTCGCCGCAGCAGGCTTCCTTGACCTCGGTGTTCTTCTTGCCGCACATGGTGTACATACGGCCGAGCTTATCGGTGCTGCTCATGCGCACGTCGCGCAGAGACAGATCGGACGTGACCTTGCCGGAGAGCACCTTGATGAAGGAGTACTTGCCGAACTGGTCGGAAATGGTCTTGAACACGAACGCGCACACCGGGCCGTTCGGGTCGATGGCGAGCTTGCCGCCGTCAGCCGTGGCGACCTCACCGACCTCGGCCGGGTTGGGCACGTAATCCACGATCGCCTGCAGCACGGCCTCGGTGCCGATGCCGCTGTCAGCGGCGCCGCAGAGCACGGGGAACACGGTGCGGTCCTTCAGACCCTGACGCAGGCCCTTGACGGTGTCCTCCTCGGAGAGCATCATGTCCTCGAAGTATTTCTCCATGAGTTCCTCGTCCGCACCGGCGGCCGTCTCAAAGAGCGTCTCGCGCAGCGACTCGACCATGTCGGCGTCGGCGGCGGGAACGGCGACCTTCGCGGTCTTGTTGCCATTGGTCTGGTAAGCCACGTTGTGCACCAGATCGATGACACCGGTGCCGTCGCTCATCGGCGCGGTCACGGCGCAGACGGCGCTGCCGTGCTTTTCCTGCAGGGCGGAGAGGACGGCGGCAAAATCGCCGTGATCTTCATTCGTCTTGGAGACGTAGAACATGCAGGGCATGTTGGCATTTTTGAGGTATTTCCAGCTGCGCTCAGCGCCGACGGCGATGCCGTCTTTCGCAGTGCAGAAGATTATGCCGGCCTCGACGGCGCGCAGGGCGCACATCACGTCGCCCGCGAAGTCGAAAAAGCCCGGGCAGTCGAGCACGTTGATCTTGCAGCCGCCGAAGTTGACCGGCGCGATGCTGGTCGAGATCGTGATCTGGCGCTTGATCTCTTCGGGATCGTAATCACAGACGGTGTTGCCGTCGGCCGTCTTGCCCTGACGGTCGATCGCGCCCGTCATATACAGCATGCTCTCGGCGAGTGTGGTCTTACCGCTGCCGCCATGGCCGAGCAGGCACACATTGCGGATATTCTTGGTTTCGTAGCTCATGTAGTGTACTCTCCTTATATATAGACTATCCAAAATTCCTAACTCCGGAAATGGTGGTGTGCTGCACACACACGACTATAAAAGTATACACGATTTCAAAACTCTTGGCAATCATAAATATGAAAACTCAGCGTTTCAGGCTGAAATTCAGCAAAATGACCGGAACGAGCCACAGACCCATGTACACCAAGAGGTTGCCGACGGTGGCGGAATCGAACGCGCTGATGGCGCACAGGGCAAACATCAGCACGACGCCGATGACCGTGCACAGCAGGGCGAGAATGACGCAGATGCGCACAGTGGAGTAGAGCTGGCGGCCGAGCGCGGCGACGCTCACGAGCGGGCCGAGCCCGTCGCGCGCCACGATGCCGGCGGTCTGCGTATAGTCGGACGGTTCCGCTGCCGACATGGCATAGCGCTTGCGGTAGGCCGGGAAGTCAAAGCCGTCGGTCGACATCTTGAACTTCTGCCCGAGCATGAGCGGTGTGATGTTGAAGTCGCGCACGGCGAAGATCGGCGCGATCTTCGTGCGCAGCAGGGCGAAGAGTGCGTTCTGCACGGACTGCACCGGTACATACTTGATCTTAAAAAAGCCGACGAGCAGGCCGTTGATCGACACGTAGACGGCATCTTTCATGCTGCGCGCCTCTGTCAGGCGCACGCCCCTGAGGTTCATGAATGCGGAGCTTCCGACGAGCACTTCCTCGCCGTTGATGATGGCGGTCAGGCCGCCGCTTTCGTTGCAGGCGAAATCTTCAAGCGGCATGAGCGCGCAGTCGTTGCGCTGCATGAGATCGGTAAATACGGGGGCAAGGCAGCTGCCGGATGAGACGATCACGCTGCCGGCATAGGTGATGACCTTGCCCGGGAACGCGCCGCCCAGGATGCGGATGGATTCAATCGAGATGTTGCGCGCAGTGAACAGATCCTTATCCGTGACGATCAGGTGCTTGCTGCGGCCGATATCGCTTGCGCCGCTCCACCCGGCGATGGCGCTGCCGGTGCGGGCGAGCTTGCGCGCGGCGGTCCGGAACGGGACGGCGAAGGCCACGAGCGCCGCAAACGGCGCGCACGGCGCGGTGACGGCGGCAAACACGTGCAGGATGTTGGCATAATTACCGCTGAGGATCGTGGCGAGCAGGCCGAGAATGACGGACGCCGCGATCAGATACGGCGCGAGCGAGGCATAGATCGTGTCGGCCGGGCCGGCCTCCTCGCTGCGGTGGATGAAGCCCGCGGTGTCGCGCTTGGACTTGAGCACGGTGATGCTGTCCTTGACGACCTCGCTGTCTGCGCTGACGGTGTAGGGATCGGTGTCGACCGCGAGCGCGCGGAACGTGGACTTGAAGCCGCGGCAGGTGTTCAGCGCGCTCCACAGGCAGCAGGCCACGGCAAACGCGGACACGGCGCAAAACGGCAGGCCGATGGCGTCCGAGCCTGTGATGGCCAGCACGACCGCATCGAGCGCGGAAAAGACGCAGTTGAGAAATACGAGCGATTCCAGTCCCGGCGTGCGGCGCACGAGGTTGAAAAAGCCGTTCGTGATGACATCCAGGCCGATGAGCATGACGGTCAGCTGCATCATCAGGCACACGAGCGCCGCGACGGACGGGCTGCTCCTGAGCACGCCGAACACAGGCAGGCCGAGCGAGATGTAGATCAGCGGAAGGCACACGAGCATGGCCGCCCGGCAGCGGAAACGCAGGGATTTGACCTGTCCGCCGTAGTATTTTGCGGCGGTTTCGGCGTCCGGCTCCGGGCCGAGATCCTCCTCGGCATTGGCCGAGGCGTGCACGGAGCTGTTGTGCTCCCGGATGCGGTAAGCCACGGCGGCGAGCCGCGCCATGAGCGGGTTGAGCACCGCGTCCTGAAAGCTGCGGTGCGCGGGACGGTCCGCGCCTTCGTCCGCGGCGTAGTCACCGGCGCGGGCGTAGGATGTGCCGCCGGCCGCGCTGTCGTTCATGCCTTCTTCCGTCACGGCCTGAAACACGCGCGTCGGCTCTTCCGGTTCGGGTTCGGGGTCATATAGCCCCTCCGGAATTTCCGGCGGGGGGGAGACGGGGATCGCCGTGTCTTCCGCCGGGGGCTCCTCCTCCGGCTCCACCGGCTCGTCCGGCACGACCTCCGAGAGCTTCGAGGCGAAATGCTTCAGCCCCGAGATGCCTTTTTTGGCCAGGCGTTTGGCATTGGCCTTCGTCTCGTTCCATTTTTCGACCTCTTCTTCGGTCGCGTGGTCGCGCTGGCGCTTTGGCTGGTAGCGCTTGACGTCGTGATCCTCGTGCGGGGGCGTATCGGCAGCGGACGCTGCTGCCTCCGGGGCAGCGGCCTCCAATGCGCTGTCGAGCTCGGCGGACATGAGAATGTCTTCGGCCTCAGCGTCCTTGGCCTCTTCCTCTTCGATCATTTCCGCCGTGACGGGCCGGCTGCGATAGGCCGGCTGTGGGCGGGGCGCGGGCGCGTCCGTCTGAAAATCTTTATATTCGTCCAGAATGGATTCCAGGGAGTATTCTTCTGCATCCAGATCAAAAGAAACGTCCTCTGGCGAGCGATCAAATTGGTCCATATGGTCAACTCCTTTTAATAGCGTAGGGGGTGCGGGCGCTCAGCTCCGCTGGCGCAGCGCCTCATAGAGCAGCACGGCCGCGGCCGCGGATGCGTTGAGCGAGGAGATCTGCCCGCGCAGCGGGATGCTGACGAGAAAGTCACACTTTTCCCGCACCAGCCGGCTGATGCCGGTGCCCTCCGACCCGATGACGATGCAGGCCGGGCCGGTCAGATCCGTTTTCCACAGCTCGTTTGCGCCCTCGGCGGCAGTGCCGTAGATCCAGAGACCGTTTTTCTTGAGCGTCTCGATCGCGGCGGCGAGATTCGGCACACGCGCGACGGCCATGTGCTCGAGCGCGCCGGCAGAGGTCTTGTCCACGACGGCGGTCAGGCCCGCGCTGCGGCGCTTCGGGATGATGACGCCGTGCGCGCCGACGCACTCGGCCGTGCGGATGATGGCGCCGAGGTTGTGCGGATCGGAGATCTCGTCGCACAGCACGAGAAGCGGCGCCTCGCCGCGCTCGGCCGCGATGGCGAGCATATCCTCGATCGTGCTGTATTCCTTGACGGCGCACAGCGCGATCACGCCCTGATGCGCGTGCGTCTGGCTCATGGCGTCGAGCTTGCGGCGGTCGGCCTCCGTGACGACGATGCCGGCGCTGCGCGCCTTCGAGGCGATGTGCCCGAGCGTTTTGTCCACGTCGCCCTTGGCGATGAAGATCTTGTCGATCGTGCGGCCCGCGCGCAGGGCCTCCATGACCGCGTTGCGGCCCTCGATCAGATCGTTGCGCGCTTCATTTTCAAATTCCTGTATTTGTTCCATGATATACCTATACCTTACGACATAATAATACAGATATCATCATACCACACGATCGCCCATTTAGAAAGCACAAATTACGATTCCGGATATTTTTTTATGGACTTTGCGGTTTTAAGAAGGTATCATGGACATACGTTGTATTTACGGAGGAACCCAATGAGAAAACTGATGAACAAAATCGACCGGTTTTGCTATGCGCACCCGCGTTTTGGCATTCCGAACCTGATGCTGATCATTGTCATCGGCAACGCGGCCGTCTGGCTGCTGACGAAAATGGACACGACCGGGCAGATCGCCTCGCTGTTGTGCGGCTCGGCGCAGGGCATCCTGCACGGGCAGGTCTGGCGCCTGGTGACGTATGTGTTCGTGCCGACGGAGGCCAGCCCCATCTGGCTGCTGGTGATGCTGTATTTTTACTACTGGATCGGTTCGTGCCTCGAACGCGAGTGGGGCAACGGCAAATTCACGATCTATTACGTGAGCGGCATGCTGCTCACGGCAATCTACGGCGTGGTGCTCTCGGCCATCCTCGGGCGCGACGTGATCGTCTCGACCACGTACCTGAACCTGTCGATGTTTTTTGCCTTTGCTACGCTCTATCCGGATATGCAGGTGCTGCTGTTTTTCATCATCCCGATCAAGGTGAAGTATCTGGCATATGTGGACGCGGCGCTGTTCGTGCTCGGCGTCGTCACGACGTCGTTCCCGCTGAACCTGCTGCCGGTGGTGGCGGTGCTCAACTATCTGGTCTACTGCGGCGACTGGCTGTTTGACTTTTTCCGCCCGTCGCACGTGCGCCAGCGGCAGAAAACGGTGAACTTCAAGCGCGAGGCCCGGCGCATCCAGCGCGAGCAGGCAAACAAGCCTTATCACTATAAATGCGCCGTCTGCGGCCGCACGGATGTGGATCATCCGGAGCTGGAGTTTCGCTACTGCTCGCGCTGCGTGGGCTACCACTGCTTCTGCCAGGATCACATCAACAACCATGTCCATTTCACGGAGTGACCGCCATGCAGACCAGAGAAATGAAACGGGAATATGAAGTCGCGGTGCTCGATCCGGCGGGCAACGTCACGGCCATCGTGCTCTCGGACGTGCTGGCCGCGGAGCGCGCGCGCATCGCGGCACAGCTGCTGCGCCTGCCGGAGCTGCGCATTGAACAGGCCGCTTTTCTGACCGCGCCGCGCTGCGGCGGGGAGATCCGGCTGGAGATGATGGGCGGTGAATTTTGCGGCAACGCCCTGCGCTGCGCGGGGTTTTATCACGCGTTGCGCACCGGCGCGCAGGGGAAAACCTGCGTTCTTGCCGAGATCAGCGGGGCGGAAGGCGTTCAGCCGGTCATGGCGGACACAGCGGCGGGGGAGGCGTCCACGGTGATGCCGCTGCCGCGCGCGGTGCAGCCGGCCGATTGGCCGGACGTGCAGGCCGTGCGCGTGACATTCGATGGCATCACGCACTTTGTCATGGATCGCGCGCAGCCGGACGATGCGCTCGTGCAGCGTGCCATTGCCGCCGCGCCGGAGGCGAGCGCCGTCGGCGCGCTGTTTCTCGACCGGGCGGCCGGCAGCATGCAGCCGGTCGTGTTCGTGCGTGAGACCGGCTCGTGCGTCGCGGAGACGAGCTGCGCCTCCGGCAGCGTCGCCACGGCCGTCGTGCTCACGGCGGACTTTGGCGACGGCATTACGGAGATCGGCATCGGCCAGCCGGGCGGCACGCTCGAGGTCGGCGTGCAGCGCGCCCACGGCGCGGTGACGGGGCTGTCCATCGGCGGCCCGGTGCGTCTGGCGCAGACGCTGACCGTTGCCCTGGCGGACGCGCCGTGTTAATTCGCAAACTATGCTTGCATATTCGCGCACAATCATGTAGCATATTGCTAGATGTTGCGCAGGAAACGGTACATAAAGTATCAAGAACTGCTGTTTATGGAGAGGAGAATGTGTGATGAAATGTCCCCGCTGCGGTCATGAAATGACGCTCGATACCCATCGGAAGTATGCGCTGAATATGTGCTATGAGTGCGGCTATATCGAAGGCCGCCTGATCGACCCCGAGAAGAAGGGCGAGTCGAACTTTGAGCGCATGAAGAAGCTCAATTTCAACGAAATGGTCGCGTTCCTGACCAAGGGCCTGAACCTGGACGAGGCCAAGCTGGCCGACTGGCTGGACGACGAGGTCAAGTGACCCGCACCACCGCATTTTGCACGCCGTACCCGATCGCGGGTGCGGCGTGTTTCTGCGCTGGACGAATGCGGCAGATCGCCGAGAATTTTCTTGACACGCTGTGAGCGCCATTGTATAATGCCAAGTGCGTGGATATGTGTCTGCTTTTGTGGCGCACTTTTCTTTTTTTTGTGGCAGTTTGACGTATCTAACATCGAAGAACTAGTCGGGATCATGCACGCCCGGTCGGTGCAGATACGCCGGAGCGCGCTTTTCTTTTCCGCAAGAGTTAGATTGCTCTAATTTAAATTAGATGAATCTAACTTAAACTTCGCAACGAATCATTTGGAGGAAACATTCATGCAGCAATTATTCAAACGAATGCTGTCGGTGCTCCTTGCGGTCGCCGTTTTGCTGTCGCTGACGGTGACGGCGTTTGCGGCCGACGACGGCGCGGACGCGGCGCTCACGGCGGCGGATTATGCCGCTGCGGACGCGCTGTTCAACGCGCTCGAGGACGTGGAGCAGACGGCGGCGCGGCGGGATGCATCCGCAGACGGGCGCACACAGGCCATCTGCGACTATCTCAACGCGCAGGACGCGGTCGTGCCCGGCTCGGTCGAGACGAGCGGCGAACGGATCAACTGGATGACGGAGCAGGGCATCGCCTGTGCCTATTCTCCGCGTCTGGAGCAGATCGCGGCGGCGGCGGAGCCCACGGCTGACGATACGCCCGATGTGCAGACGCGCTCCTACGCCGCGCGCGGCACGCAGCACGGGCGCGATGTGTACCTGTTCCAGCCGTACTACGGCGTTGACCGCAGCTTCACCGAGCAGTACCAGAAGGAGGCCCAGCGCGTGGCGCAGGCGTCCGAGGGTACCTATCACTACTATAAAGGTGATGCGGCGACGATCGACGCCGTTGCGGACGCGATCACGGACGGCGGCGTTGTCTTCTTCGACTCGCACGGCTCGACAGATTACGAAAACGGCGAGGACTACACCTCCGGCGCCACGACGTCTTACCTCTGCCTGCAGACGGGCGACGGCCTGACCAAGGCGGATTATGACGGCGGGCACGCCGTTTACAGCAGCACGAGCGGCAGCATGAAATATTTCCTCGTGGACGGCACGGTCATTGCCGACCACATGGACGCCGACGCGCAGGCCAACAACGGCCTGCTCTGGATGGCGATCTGCCTCGGCATGGCGACCGACGGCCTGGAAAAGCCGCTCATGGACCGCGGCCTCGGCGCCGTTTATGGTTACAGCCAGTCGGTCACATTTGTCGGCGACTATACGTTTGAGGCTGTGTTCTTTGACAGCCTGCTCGGCGGCAGCACCGTCGCCGAGGCGATCACGGACATGAAGACGGCCTGCGGCGCATGGGACTGCTCGCCGCAGATCTGCCAGGCCAACGGCATGTCCGCCAACTATCAGATGACGACGCTGGAGGAGGCGCAGCGCGGCCGCGCCGCATTCCCGATCGTCGTCTCCGCGGATGATACCTATCCCGGCCACGGCAATGTCGATGCGCTGCAGGATGTCAACTCCGGCTGGGCGCTGCTCGACCGCTACGCACTGACGGCGGACACCGACACGCCGGAGCACGGCTCCGTGACGCAGCGGGGCATGACCGTCACGGCCAATGCCAACACCGGCTATTATGCCTCCGGCTACACCGTCACGCCCGAGGGCGCGGCGACCGTGCTGCAGAACGGCAATACCTTCCGCATTTCCGCACTGCGGCAGGACTGCAAGGTGACGATCCACTTTGCTGCCAAGACGCCGGCGGCCGTGCACTTCTCCGTGCCGGACGGCGTGACGCAGCCGGATGTCGCCGGTTATATCGGCGATCCGATCACACTCCCGCAGCCGACGGGCACGCCCACGGCTGACGCACAGGATTATCACTTCGTCGGCTGGACGACCGAGCCGGTCGAGACCCCGGCCGTGAGCGCGCAGGTGCTCCGCGCGGGTGAGCGCTATGATGTCACAGGTGCGGAGACAACGCTCTACGCGCTCTATCAATACTTTGCCACGCCGGATGGGCGGACGCCTGCGTTCTCCACTGTCACGGCGGACACGGATGACTGGAGCGGGACGTATGTCCTGCGCGGCGGTGACAGCGTCCTGCACTGTGACGGCACCGTTTACGGGGCGGCGCTTGGCAGCACCGCTGCTGCCGTGCCGCTTGCCAATACCGGCATCACCGTGGACGCGGACGGAAATGTCTCCGGCGTTTTCGGCACGTATACCGTGCAGATCACGCGCGTGCCCGGGACGGAACAGTATACCATCCGGCTCGGCGGCGCAATGTCATCGCTGTATCTGGCCTGCCGCTCGAACAGCGACCAGCTCAATTCCGACGTGGACGGCAGCAGCAGCTATGCCCGCTGGCTCATCAGCTGGAAGGATGGCCGCGTTGTCATTCAAAATGCACGCTTCATGGCGCGCAGCCTGCAGTTCTGCGCGGATAAGCAGTATTTCCGCTGCGTGCGCAGCACGGAGACCCCGCTGACGCTCTATCGCGGCGAGACCAGCGGCCTGTGGTACACCACACAGCTGCAGTCGGCCCATGAGCACCAGTATGTGGAGTCCGCCCGTCAGGCGGCGACCTGCACGGAGCCCGGATGGGTGGAATATGCCTGCACCGTCTGCGGCGGCACCTATCGTGACACGCTCGCCCCGCTCGGCCATGCATTTCATGACAAGGCTTCCGCCGCCTGCGCGCAGGAAGCGACCTGCACCGAGCCTGCGCAGTATTACGTGCAGTGCGACCGCTGCGATGCCGTCAGTGAGACGCTGACGGTCGCGGCCGGCGATTCGCTCGGCCACAGCTATCAAAACGGCGTCTGCGTCCGCTGCGGCGCGCTGATGCCGGTCACGCCGTTCGACGACGTGCCGGATGACGCCTATTACACCGAAGCCGTCTATTGGGCCAAGCGCTGCGGCATCACGAACGGCGTCAGCAGCACCTGCTTTGCCCCGAACGCGACGTGCACGCGCGCGCAGATCGTGACCTTCCTCTGGAACGCCGCCGGCAAACCGGAACCGAGTTCCCTGACCGTCCCGTTTACGGACGTGTCGGCGGATGCTTACTACTACAAAGCCCTGTGCTGGGCGGTCGAACGCAAGATCACCAACGGCACGAGCGGCACGACCTTCTCCCCGAACGGCATCGTGACGCGCGCACAGGCGGTAACGATGATGTGGCGCGCCGCCGGCAGCCCGGAGGTCGCCGCGGATCAGACGTTCACGGACGTTCCGGCAAATGCGTATTACGCGGCCGCAGTGCGCTGGGCTGCCGCCAATAAGATCACGACGGGCACGGGCAACAACTGCTTTTCGCCCGCGGCCCCCTGCATTCGCGCGCAGATCGTGACGCTTTTGTACAATCAACTGCATGCATGATATGCCGGGACCGACCGGCGGAAAGGGAAGGTGAGGCCGCACACAGATCCGCTGAATGCACAAACAATATACATATCATATTTTTTCAGGAGGTAATGACCAACCCATGAACAAGACAATCACCAAACGGCTCCTGTCCCTGGTGCTGCTGGTGGTCATGCTCGTCGGCTGCGCGCTCCCGGCCTATGCCGCGGACACCGGCGCGAGCGGCGATCTGACCTCAGTGTATGCCCAGGAGGGCACGAGCTACAAGGACGGTGTCTATGAGGGCACCGGAAAGGGCTTCAAAAATGGCGAGATCAAGGTCAAAGTGACCATCACCGACGGCAAGATCGCCAAGGTGGAACTCGTCAGCCAGGAAAAGCAGAGCTATTGGGAAACTATGAATGTCGCCTCGCTCTTTGACGATATCGTCAAGGCCAACGGCACCGAGATCGACGGTGTTTCCGGCGCGACCATGAGCAGCAACGGCGTCAAAGCCGCGGTCAACGACGCGCTGAGCAAGGCGCTCGTCACCGAGCCGGAGCAGCCGGACACCGGCATCTTTGCCGCCGGCACCGGCGCGAAGTCTGACCCGTATCTGATCCGCACGGTCGACCAGATCAAGGCGTTCGCTGCCTCGGTCAACGGTGGTGAGACCTACGCGAGCCAGTATGTTACGCTCGACGCCGATCTCGACCTCACCGGCGAGAGCTGGACGCCGATCGGCGGCGACAGCGGCAGCTTCAACGGCATCTTCAACGGCGACAACCACACGATCGCCGGCCTGACCATCGGCACGAAAGCCGAGCCCGCCGCGTATGAGTATGCCAGCCTCTTCGGCCTTGTCGGCAAGGGCGGTGCGATCCGCAACCTGGGCGTCAAGGATGCGTTCATCAACAACAAGACCACGGATGAAGACCCTGCAGTCGCCATTCTGGCGGCCGGCACCGGCGACAGCAGCGTGATCGACGGCTGCTGGGTCAGCGGCACGATCATCAGCGATGCGGCCGGTGACAACAACTACACCTACGTCGGCGGTGTCGTCGGCAATAACGGCGGCAAGAGCCTGGTGTGCAACACCTGGGCGGACGTGCAGATCGCGGCCAAGGGCAGCGATACCGGCGCGGGCGGGATCGTCGGCTGGACGAGCAACGATTCCGCGGTCATCAACTGCGCGGCGTTCGGCACGATCGGCAACTACTGCGAAGACTCCATGATGTACGGCGCAGGCGGCATTGTCGGCTACAGCTGCGGCGCGATCTACGCCTGCTACTCCGACGTGACCCTGCACATGGACGCCATGTCCGATGCGGGCGACGGTTCCGATGTCCCCATCGGCGGCATCGCCGGCGCGCCGGCGTATTGCACGGCCGCTTACCGCTGCTGGTTCAACGCCGACGCGGCGCAGACCTATTATAACGATGAAGCGGTGGCAGAGCCGGTCGCGGTCGGCTATTCCACGCTCAGCTACTCGGTCAGCGACCAGGAAGAGTGCGCCGGTCTGACGTCGGCGGAGCTCACCTCCGGCGTGCTGGAGACGAATCTTGCCGACGCGCTCACGGAGGAAAAGCTTGCCGATGCGCAGGCGTATTTCTCCAGCAAGGCCGTCGGCCTGCTGGGCAACGGCGTTACGATGAACAGCCTGCTGAGCATGAGTGAAAACGGCTGGAACAGCTGGCAGGTCGAAAACGGCCGCCTGCTGCCGACCGGTGAGGGCAGCAATCAGCCTGTCGATCCGAGCGACTTCTTCGCCGGCGGCGAGGGCACGCAGGCTGACCCCTACCGCATCGAGACTGAGGCGCAGCTGCGCGGTTTCGCTGAGGCCACCCAGAACGGCAAGCTCAGCACCACGAACCTGTACATCCGGCTCGATGCCGATATCGCGCTCTCGGATGAGCCGTGGACGCCGATCGCCAAGTTCGGCGGCAGCTTTGACGGCGACGGCCACACCGTTTCCGGCATGACCATCGGCACGAGCGCGCAGCCGTCGGATCGCACCAGCGCCGGTTTCTTCGAGACGCTGGCAAACGGCGCGTCGGTCAGCAACCTCAAGCTGACGGACGTTTCGGTCAACGTCGTGCGCACGGGCAGCAGCCTGGATGATACCGTCTATGCCGGCGGCCTGATCGCCGGCGGCCAGACCATGGGCGCCGACGTCCGCATCGACAACTGCTCGGTCACGGGCGGTACCATTTCCGCGTCCTCCGGCATGCACGTGTACGCGGGCGGCCTCGCTGCCAGACTCGGCGGCACCAACTACGTTACCAACTGCTACACGGATATCGACGTCGCGGCCACCAGCAGCAAGTATGTTGCCAACGCGGCCGGCCTTGTTGGCACGTTCGGCAGCAGCAGCTTCGTCGGCAACTGTGCCGCGCTCGGCGATGTCACCGCCAGCGGCAACTGCCTGCAGTATAACCGCACCAGAGCGGGCGGCCTGCTGGCCTCGGCCCCGTTCCTGACGGAAAACTGCTACGCGGCCGGCAGCGTCACTCTGACGAATGCCAGCAGCGACTATGACGCCTATGCCGGCATGCTCATCGGCGAGCAGAGCGGCAGTGCCGTCGTGGACAGCCACTACAGCAGCAAGGCGGTGCTCACCGTCAACGGCGAGAGCAAGGACCTCATCGCGGTCGGCAAGACGCCTGACAGCTGGTACAGCGGCATCAACTACAACAAGATCACGGCGCAGGACGACGTTACGAACGACGCCTTTGCCGCCGTTATGAACCAGGGCATCTCCACCGAGGGCCTCGCCGCGACGGATGAATACCTCATCAACAGCGGCAAGTTCTCCGGCTACACGGCCGCGGGCCTTGCGGCCATGCGTCCGGCGGTCTGGCAGAGCTGGGGCGCTGCCGACGGCAAAGTCCTGCTCGGCGTGAAGGCCGAGAGCATCTTTGCCTCCGGCACCGGCACCAAGGCCGATCCCTTCGTCATCAAGACGGAGGCGCAGCTGCGCGCATTTGCCGCCTCCACCACCGGCGACAACGCGGTCGACTACGCGGGCCAGTATGTCGCGCTCGACGCGGACATCACCCTCAACGGTGCGTGGACGCCCATCCACTACTTCGCCGGTAACTTTGACGGCCGCAACCACACCGTCTCCGGCGTGCGCATCGGCACCGAGCTCGCGCCGCTCGAGCAGAAAAGCGTCGGCTTCTTCGACGTGCTGGCAAACGGCGCCACGCTCTCGAACCTGAACCTGACCAACGTTGCAGTGTACGGCAAAATCACCGCTGACTATGAACGTCCGTTCGTCGGCGGTCTCGTCGGCGGTAACCTCGGCATGGGCAAGAATGCGCGCATCGATCACTGCTCCGTCGTGGGCGGCATCGTCAGCACGGAGGGCAAGCAGTGGGCGTATGGCGGCGGCCTGACCGCATCGCTCTACCTCGATGCTTACCTCACCAACTCCTGGACGGATGTGACCGTGCAGGTCAAATCCACCGAAGGCCTGTGCTCGGCCGGCGGCCTCGTTGCCACGAACTCCAACGGCAGTATGATCGCCAACTGCGCCGCCCTCGGCGACGTGACGGCCATTTCGGGCTATACGACCTCTTCCAAGGTAAGCGCCTCCGTCGGCGGTCTCGTCGGCCAGGCGACCGGTCTGTTCCACAACTGCTACGCAGCCGGCAATGTTGCACTGACGATGGCCATCACGCCGGATGAACCGGCCGTGGGCAGCCTTATCGGCCAGATGTCCACGGGCCGCAGCTACAACGGCATCGTGACCGACTGCTACTATAACAGCAAGGCTACCGTGTCTGTCAACGGCACGTCCGGCAGCGCGACCGCCATCGGCGATCTCGTCAGCGGCGACACGAACAACGTCGCCGGTGTGGACACCTCCAGCGCCGCCTTTGTCGACACCATGAACCACGGCCTGACGGCCGAGGGCCTCGCCGCCACGGACAAGTTCCTCACGAGCGACGACATCGACTTCACGACCGACATGCTCATTGCCATGCGTCCCGCCGCGTGGTACGGCTGGGAAGCGCGCGACGGCAAGACCGTGCTCGGCGCGGACGTCTTTGTCCAGCCCGACGCGCCGGTGCTCGACTTCTTCGAGAGCGGCTCCGGCACGGAGGCCGACCCCTGGGTCATCCAGAACCCTGACCAGCTCAAGGCGTTTGCGGCTTCGTTTGCCAAGACGGATTACTCCGGCAAATACATCGTCCTCGGCGCGGACATCGACCTCGCAGGCGAAGCCTGGACGCCGATCGGCCACCTGGCCAACGGCACGCAGGCCTTCCGCGGCAGCTTCGACGGCCAGGGCCACAAGATCTCCAACATGGCCATCGGCAGCAAGACCGCCCCGGTCAGTGCGGAGCAGCGCGTGTACTTCGGCCTGTTCGCAGCGCTCATGAACGGCTCCGTTGTGGAAAACCTCGGCATGGAGAACGTCAGCATCCACCTCATGGCCGATAAGGAGTCCGCCATCGGCGGCGCGCTGGCCGGCTGCTGCGACCTTGCCATCATCAACAACTGCTGGGCGACCGGTGACATCACCGTGCGCACCGAAGACGGCGAGTACAAAAACAACAGCTTTACCGGCGGCCTGATCGGCTACAGCCAGCGCAGCTACATCCTCAACTCCTGGACCGACGTCACGCTCGATGCCTTCTGCAAGACGGCCAACGCCGAGGCCGGCGGCATCACTGCCATGAACGCCTACGGCATGATCGTTAACTGCTACACGTTCGGCGATATCTCCGGTGAGACCGACCGCGAGAACGTGGACGACGGCGGCGTGACCTACCTCGGCGGCATCGCAGGCTGCCAGGCCGGTACCATCGCTAACTGCTACACCACCAGCAACTGCACCTCCCGCAGCTGGACGCGCTATGTCGGCGCCATCGCCGGTATGGCCACCGCCATCAGCGAGAGCTACGACTCCTACTTCAGCGACGGCGCGCAGCTGACCATCAAGGATCAGACATTCGACCCGCCGGTCGCGTTCGGCAGCCAGGTCCCGTCCGGCTACAATGAGGACGGCGAATTCATGAGCGGCTCGTTCGTCAGCAACGTCGAGGCGCTCCCGGCAGCGGACATGACCGCGCAGGCACTCGCCGACAAGCTCAACGGCAACTTCGGCGCGTTCCCGATCTCGGAGGACGACCTGCCCGCCGCGCTGCGCACCTGGACGCTTCAGGACGGCGCCGTCGTGTTCGGCACCGACAACGCAAACATCACCTATGTCCCGGTCGAGCGCCCGGATCCGAGCATCAACTACGATTACAAGGACGGCACCTACTACGGCCGCGACGCGAACAAGAAGGTCATCGTGCGCATCACAGTGGCCGACAAGAAGATCGTCTCCGCCGAGGTCGTCGCCCCGGCCGACTTTGACGCTGCCAACAGCGAGAGCATTCTCGCGGCGCTGCTCAAAGACCAGACCGTGAAGAACGCCTCCGACGGTACGAGCGATGACCAGACGCTCAAAGCGGCGCTGTCCGTCGCCGTCAACAAGGCGCTGCTCGGCGATACGAGCACCTATGATCCTGCCGATCCGTCCTCCATCTTCGCGGGCGGCACCGGCACGCAGAACGATCCATATCAGATCGCAACGGCGGCGCAGCTGCGCGCCTTTGCCGCGGCGGTCAACGCCGATGAGCACTTCGACGGTGAGTACATCGTGCTCACGGCCGATATCGACCTCGGCGACGCCCAGTGGATGCCGGTCGGCAGCGCGGGCGGCCACTACTTTGCCGGTATCTTCGACGGGCAGAACCACTGCATCCGCGGCATGAAGATCGGCACGCAGGAAACGCCTGCGGACTATGTTTCCGCCGGCCTGTTCGCCTGCATTGACGGCGCAGTCGTGCGCAATCTCGCCGTGGCGGATGCGGAGATCTACATCGCGCGTCTGGATGCCGTGCGTACCTATGCCGGCATCATCGCCGGTGTCACCGACAACAGCGAGACCGGCGCCGGAGCCGTCATCAACAACTGCACCGTCTCCGGTACGATCTACAACAAGTCCGTTGACTGGAGCCAGAACGGCGGCATCACGGCCTACTGCTACAACAGCATGATCCTCAACTGCGGCGCGCAGGTCGACATTACGTCGATCTCGACCGGCGGCACGGCGCTCGCCGGCGGCATTGTCGGCCAGGACGGCTTTGCCATCGTCGCCAACAACTATGCCCGCGGCAGCATCTATGCCGAGGCCGGTGTCAACTCCGCCACCATCGGCGGCATCGCCGGCATGCAGGCCGGTGTGGCCGGCAACAACTACGCCGACGTGAAGCTGGTGTCCAAGAACGCCACCGGCGATATCGGCGGCATCACCGGCCGCAACACCGCCATCGGCACGATCATCTACGGCTACTTCAACAAGGAGCAGGAGCAGCGCTCCGGCAACTCGGTCATCGCCGAGCCCAAGGCGGTCGGTGAGAACGTGACCATGCTCGGCAACACCGGCGTTGTCAAGGAGACCGCCGGCATGACCGCGGCGGAGCTCCGCAGTGAGGCCTTCCGCGACCTGCTCAACGACAACCAGTGCGAGGATAAGGAATTGCGCACGGCACTTGCCCAGGGCATTTCCGACTTTGACATCGTGGTGCGCGAAGCCAAGCTCACGATCGACAGCTGGGTGCTCGACGGCATCGTCCGCCAGGGCAATGCGCCGACGATCCCCGTGCTGCAGTCTGCGGCCGCTCCGGTCATCGACCCGAACGGCGGCACCTTCACCGGCAAACAGACGGTCACCATCACCTGTGCGACCGAGGGCGCGCGCATCTACTACACGCTCGACGGCAGCGACCCGACGGCCGACAGCACGCTCTACACCGGCGCGTTCACGCTCACGGAGTCCGCAACGGTCAAGGCCATCGCCGTCAAGGACGGCTGCACGGCCAGCGAGATCATCACGGCAGCGTTCACGAAGGACAAGCCCGCCATCGTCTTTGTCGATGTGGCGGAGGACGCCTGGTACTACGACGCCGTCCAGTGGGCCGCAGATGCGGGTGTCACGAACGGCACGAGCAAGGATCATTTCTCGCCCGATATGAGCTGCACCCGCGCGCAGGCGGTCATGTTCCTGTGGAACGCCGCCGGCAAGCCGACGCCCAAGTCGATGAACAATCCGTTCGTGGACGTCTCGGAGGATGCCTACTACTATCAGGCGGTGCTCTGGGCCGTGGGCGAGGGCATCACGAACGGCACGGATGACCATCACTTCAGTCCCAACCTGACTGCGAACCGTGCGCAGTGCGTCACGTTCCTGTACCGCTATGTCGGCGCTCCGGCTGTGGAGAACAAGACGACGTTTGCCGACGTCCCGGCAACGGCTTACTATGCCGATGCCGTGGCGTGGGCTGCGGCCGAGGGCGTTACGAACGGCACGAGCAGCACGACCTTCAGCCCGCTGATGAACTGCACACGTGCGCATATGGTGCGCTTCCTGTATAACTACTTCGCCAAGTGAGCCGCACCCGGTAACGCACATACCAAAACCTGAGCACGAGCCGGCCGTTTCTTCGGAAACGGCCGGCTTTTTGCGCGGCAGCTGGATGCATGGATCCGACAAATTTCCTTCGAATTTTTCAACTTTTTTCGGTGAATGCGTGCCTTGACGCGCGCCGGATACGGGTGTTATCATCAAGCCATCAAACGCGAAGACACAGAGTAGTAAGCAGGAACGTCCTTTCAGAGAAGTGCCGGGTGGTGCGAGGCACAAAGCGTACAGACCTGCCGAACTGGCTGAACAGCGGCTGCGCTGAACGATGAGTAGGTGCAGACGGGTGCGCCCGTTATTGTGCAGGGATATGATGGTATCCCGTGTGAGTGCGTCCCCTGATTTGGGGGCGAAGAAGAGTGGTACCGCGGAGGGTTTTCGGCCTTTCGTCTCTTCTGCCAGAGGGCAGGAAAGGCGGAGGGTTTTCTTTTTTCCTGCCAAACCATCAGATCATTTTGCAGGAGGAACGAATCATGAAAACCCAAACCAGAACCAGAACCATACCCAAGACCCCGTTTTTTGCCGCCTTCTCGGTCGGCGCGGTGCTGTTTTCCGCGCACGCCGGCGGCGGCTTTGCGACCGGCAACCAGGCCAATACGTATTACGTCGGCCTCGGCTGGGCCGGCATCGTGTCGGCCATCGTGGCCATGCTGCTGCTCACGCTCACGATGCGTGAGGCCATGATCATGTACAATTCCCGCGGCCTGACGAGCTATAAGCAGCTGTTCGAGACGCTCTACCACCCCTTTGACAAGATCGAGTGGCTGTTTGAGATCTTCTTTTACATCATGGTGCTCATGGCCGTCGCGGCGGCCATCTCGGGCGCGGCGTCCGCGCTGCGGAGCTATTTCGGCGTGAACTATTATCTCGGCGTCGTGGCCGTCGGCTGCCTCGTCCTGCTCCTGACCATTTTCGGCGCGGGCATCGTCCGCGCGGCGTCCACCTATATGGGCATCGCCATCCTCGTCACCGCCATCACCATCTACGCCATCGGCATTTTCAAGAGCGAGTCGCCGCTGTTCACGGTGCTCTCCGCGGATTTCCGGACGACCGGCTTTGCCAATATCCCCAAAGCGATCTTTAATGCCTTCACCTATGCCGGCTTCCAGTGCGTCACGCTCCCGACCATGATCGCCTGCGGCACGACCATGCGCAGCAAGCAGGGCTGTGCCAAGGCCATGTGGATCTCCTTTGCCATGAATGCGGTCGCGCTCGTGCTCTCCGTGTTCATGCTCATCTGCTGGCGCGGCGTCTACACCGCCGTGGACGGCGGCACGACCATCCCCACGCTCACCGTCTGCAATTCGATGGGCATCCGCGCGCTCACCGCAGTTTACGGCGTCTGCCTCATGCTCTGCCTTATCTCCACGGGCGTGACGACGATCTTCGGCTTCGTCGCCCGCTTTGAGAAGCTGCCGATGTTCCGCAGCATCCAGTCCGCGCCGGTGCGCAGCGCCATCGTGTCCGCGTTCATCATCATTTTGTCCATGTCCATCTCCATGGCCGGCCTCACGAACATCATCAAGTACGGCTATGGCTACTGCGGCTATCTCGGCATCGCGGTCGTGGTCGTTCCGTTCCTGACCGTCGGCGTGTACAAAAACCGCAAGTACATCCGCGAGCACGGCCTTGCGCAGGGCTTTGCCGCCGCGCAGCCCGAGGCCGAAGCGGCCGAGGAAGCGGCATCCGCCGCTATTCCCGCTGAGGCAAAATAACAAAAAAATCGCCCCGCAGCAGAGCTTCTGCTGCGGGGCGTATTTTTTTATGACCTTACCTTATTTATGCTGCCGGTTCCCATTCGACCGTATCGAGCACGGCCAGCAGCTGGTCGCCCTTGTCCGCGAACCAGTCAGCGCCCGGATCGGCCCAGGCGACGATGCCGCTGTTTTTGCCCTGAAAGCTGAGAAACGTCCAGTTTTTGTTGCCGTCATAATACCCGGCGGAGACGCTGTCTCCGGCGAGCGTCAGGGTCTCTTCCTTCAGCCCTGTGCCGCACACGCCGAAGCTGTCCGACCAATAGAGCTGCACGCAGCTGTCCGAGCCGCTGTCCGGCCAGATCTTCACGCCGAAGCAGGCATCCGAGTCATCGAGCGTCCCTTCGGGGCAGACTTCATACTTCCAGCCGTCCGGCACCTGCACGCGCAGCGTTCCGGCAGTTCCGGATGCGGTCACGGTTTCAGCGGGCGTCGGTGTTGACGGAGATACGGTCGTGGCCTGTTTGCCGCAGCCGGCGGGGAGGAGGAACAGCAGGGCCAGGATCAGTGCGGGGAGCAGTCTTGCTTTTTTCATAAATAACCACCTTCCTTTACTGGAAAAGACGGTGTTCATGGCAAAAGGTTTCGCATATTTTCTGCACATAGGAGATCCCGCGCGGTTTCCGGTCGGGCGCAAACCCACGCTCATCATCTGTTCGCCTGCGCGGCAGTTTCCCACCGGCGCGATCATGCCCATGACGCGCCGCATGGAGCTGGTCGCGTTCGCCAAACGCACCGGGGCGTATCTCCTGGAGGACAATTTTGAGAGCGAGTTCAACTATGAAGCTCCACCGACGTCCTCGCTCTTCGAGCTTGCACCGGAGTGTGTGCTCTCCGTCGGGACGTTCAGCAAGGTGCTCTTTCCGTCCGTGCGGCTGGGCTACATCGTGGCGCCGCGGCAGCTGGTCGCCTCGTTGTGCACGCAAAAGCGCCTGTCTGACCACCACACCAATTCGCTCGATCAGCTTGCACTGGCGGCGTTTTTGCGCGACGGGGAGCTCGAGCGGCACACCCGCCGCATGAAAAAGGAATACAGAGCCCGCCGTGATGATCTGACGGACTGCCTGCGTGCGCAGTTCGGGCCTGTGGTACACATCAGCGGCGGTGCTGCGGGCATGAATCTGGTCGCGGCCTTTGACGGGGTCGACTGCATGGATGTGCTCGTCCGGCGGATGCTGCAGCAGGGCGCTTACGCCGTGCCGGTCGAGCAGCAGGCCGCTGTGAAGGGCCAGCACAAAAACGAGCTCATTCTGCGCTATTCCGGCCTGACGCGCGACGAGCTTGCGCTCGGCGCAGCGCAGCTGAAAGCGCGGCGATCGCGCCCGATCGGCCGGTGGATGCATGGCAAAAAAGAAGCCCCCACGGCGGCCATACAACAATAGCCGCCGTGGGGGCTTTGGTGCGCCTGAAGGGACTCGAACCCACACGCTGAAAGCACGAGAACCTAAATCTCGCATGTCTACCAATTCCATCACAGGCGCAAACAGAAAGCGGCGGTATTGGCCGCCGCTCATAAGCCTCTATTTTGACACGGGGAGGTTCCCGAGGCGGAGCAAAACGCTGTATCCGCGCACCGTTACAAACGGCACAATTATCTTACCACAGCCGCGTCGGCTTGACAAGTGGGCAAACGCAAATGCCGCGCAAAACTTTCTTGTCCGCACAAATTGACAACCGTCCGCAAACCTGCTATCATGCTCTGTCGAAAGCTTGATCTGGAGGGGTGCAGAATGCAGAAATATACGGCGTCCGTCATCACGGCCGGGTGTCTCTGGGGCTTGATGGGCCTGTTCACGCGCACACTGGCGACCTATGGCGTGGATTCCACGGGCGCGATCGTGCTGCGCTGTGGCATTGCGGCGCTGCTGTTCGCCGTCACGCTGCTCGTGCGCGACCCAAAGCAGTTTCGCATTCGGCTCAAAGACATCTGGTGTTTTATCGGCACCGGCATCTGCAGCCTGCTGTTTTTCACGTATTGCTATTTTCAGGCCATCACGATCATGGACCTGTCCACGGCGGCCGTGCTGCTGTACACCGCGCCGTCGATCGTCATGATCCTCTCGCTGCTCCTGTTTCACGAGCGTATCACGGTGCAGAAGCTCATCGCGCTCGTGCTGGCGTTTGCCGGCTGCTGTCTGGTGTCGCTCGTCGGCGGGGAGCACAAGCTCTCCACGGTCGGCATTCTCTACGGCCTCGGCGCGGGCTTCGGCTATGCGCTCTACAGCATCTTCGCCCGCTACGCGCTCGACCGCGGCTATTCGAGCAACACCATCAACTTTTATTCCTGCCTGCTGACCACCATCGGCGCGGCCATCATCTGGGGCGCGGCGCAGCCGCTCGGCGTCATGATCGGTTCGTGGAAGGGCTTCGGCCTGTGCACGGCGCTCGGCATCGTCACGTGCTATCTGCCGTATCTGCTCTATACCTATGGTCTCACAGGGCTCGAGACGGGTAAGGCGTCCATCCTGGCGTCGTTTGAGCCGGTCGTGGCGACGCTGGTCGGCATCTTCGTGTTCCACGAAAAACTCACACCGCTCAGCGCCCTCGGCTGCGTGTGCGTGCTCTCGGCCGTCGTGCTGCTCAATCTCAAACGCCGGCAGAAAGCAAACGAAATCCCATAAAGAAACCGTCCGTTCCCGATCGGGAGCGGACGGTTTTTGCGTATGCAGCTTATTTGTTGTTGTAGGCTTCGATGCCCTTGGCAAGCAGCTCCATGGAGCGCTTGAGGGCGTCCTGATTGATGACGTAGGCCATGCGGATCTCGTTGACGCCGGTGTGTGGGGTCTTGTAGAAGCTCTCGGCCGGGGTGAACATGAGCGTGTCGCTGTTGTCGTCAAACTCTTCGAGCATGAACAGCTGGAACTTCTCCGCGTCGTCCACGGGGAGCTTGGCCATGACGTAGAACGCGCCCTTCGGCTCGGAGTAAATGACGCCGGGGATCTTCTTGAGCCCCTCGACGAGCGTGTCGCGGCGGGCCTTGTATTCCTTGCGCACGGCGTCGAAGTACTCGGGGCCGACGGTGTAGAGTGCGGCGGACGCAACCTGGTCGATCGTCGAGGCGCACAGGCGGCCCTGGCACCACTTCATGGCGTTGTTGTAGAGCTCTGCGTTGCGCGTGATCACACAGCCGATGCGCGCGCCGCAGGCGCTGAAGCGCTTGGACACGGAGTCGATGACGACGACGTTGTCCTCATATCCCTCGAGCTGCAGCAGGCTCATGAGCTTCTCGCCGCCGTAAACAAACTCGCGGTACACCTCGTCGCCGATGATGAACAGGTTATGCTCCTTGGCGATGTCGGCCATGAGCTTGAGCTCTTTCTCGGTGAGGATCGTGCCGGTCGGGTTGCCGGGGTTTGTGAAGAGGATGGCGCGGGTGTGCTCGTTGATGCAGGCCTCGACGCGCTCACGGATGGCGAACTTGTAGTTTTCCTCAGGGGTCGTGGTGATTGGGCGGATGGTCGCGCCGGTCAGCGTAACAAACGTGCTGTAGTTCGGGTAAAACGGCTCGGGGATGATGATCTCGTCGCCTTCGTCGAGAATGCAGCTGAGCGCGATCTGCAGCGCCTCACTGCCGCCGGTGGTGATGAGCACCTGCTTGTTGGTGATGGGCGCATCGATCTTGCCGTAGTAGTTGACGACCGCGTCGATCATCTCGGGCACGCCGTCGGACGGGGCGTAGGCCAGGACCGGCTGGCTGAAGTTTTTCACAGCCTCAAAGTAGGCCGCGGGGGTGGCAATATCGGGCTGGCCGATGTTCAGGTGGTAGAGTTTCTTGCCTTTTTTGGCAGCCTCGTTTGCATAGGGCGCGAACTTGCGCATGGGCGAGAGGCCGCATTTTTCGATCTTACTGGAAAATTTCATGTTGCTCCTCCGTTTTTCTTTGTATTTTTGGTTTCTTTTTTGCTCTCAAACACATTCATGATAACGCATTTTTTTCGAAACTACAACTGATTTTTTGGAAAAAACCGGCCACAAATTTAACAATCACGCCCTATGGGGAAGGGAAAAACAAGAGGCCGCCGCAGCTTTGCGCTGCGGCGGCCGGTGCGTATCTGGTTTCGATGCGGGCTCAGACCTTGAAGTCCACAGAGGTCGCGCCCTTATCGTCCTGCTCGAAGGTGTAGTCCTTGCCGGGCAGGATGGCGTTGAGCAGGATGCCCACGATGGAGGAGACAGCCAGACCCGACAGGGATACGACGCCGATCTGGATGCTGCCGGAGTAGGTGATGCCGATGGCGAGCACGAGGATGAGCGCGGCGATGATGACGTTGCGGGTGTTGGTGAAGTCGACCTTGTTCTCGACGACGTTGCGCACGCCGACAGCGGAGATCATGCCGTAGAGCACGAGGGACACGCCGCCGATGGTGGCCGTCGGCATGGCGGACACGAGGGCCGCGAATTTCGGGCAGAAGGACACGACGATCGCAATGCAGGCCGCGATGCGGATCACGCGGGGATCGTAGACGCGGGACAGGGCGAGCACGCCGGTGTTCTCACCGTAGGTGGTGTTGGCCGGAGCGCCGAAGAGGGAAGCGAGGGTGGTGGCCAGGCCGTCGCCCAGCAGGGTGCGGTGGAAGCCGGGGTCGACCATGAAGTTCTTGCCGCAGGTGGAGGAGATGGCGCAGATATCGCCGATGTGCTCGACCATGGTGGCCAGCGACAGCGGCACGACCGTCAGCACGGCGGACCAGAGGACGCCGCTGTCGACCGGGCCGGCAAAGAGGTGGAACACGCTGTTTTTCCAGAAGATCGGCAGGCCGAACCACTTGGCGCTGCTGACGGCAGCGGCGACGGAGGCGCGCTCCGCGGGATCAACGATGAGTGCGAAGATGTAAGAGCCGAGCACGCCGAGCAGGATCGGGATGATCTTGGCCATGCCCTTGCCCCACATGTTGAAGCCGATGACGATCAGGATCGCAACGACGGCGACGAGCCAGTTGGCACGGCAGTTGGTGATGGCGGAAGAGGAGAGTGTCAGGCCGATGGCGATGATGATCGGGCCGGTGACGATCGGCGGGAAGTAGCGCATGACTTTCTTGACGCCGAAGATCTTGAACAGTGTCGACAGGATGATGTACATCAGGCCCGCGATGGCGACGCCGAAGCAGGCGTATGCCAGCAGGTCGTTGTTGTAAATGGCGGAGCCGTCGGCGTTCGTGCCGATGGTGCGCACGGCGTTGTAGCCGCCGATGAAGGCGAACGAGCTGCCGAGGAAGGCCGGGACCTTACCCTTGGTCAGCAGGTGGAACAGCAGCGTGCCGATGCCGGCGAACAGCAGGGTCGTTGCGACGTCGAGGCCGGACAGCGCCGGGACGAGGACGGTCGCGCCGAACATGGCGAACATGTGCTGGAGACCCAGAATGAACATTCTGGGCTTGCCGAGTGTACGTGCGTCGTACACCGGCTCGGTACCGATGGAGCTTTTACTCATAGATTTTTTCCTCCCGTGAAAATTTAATCTATTCTTTATCCTCTCTCGAGGATGCAGACACTGTTCTCTCCGTCCGTTTCCTGCAGGCGGACGGCCACGACCTCGCTCTTGGAGGTCGGGATGTTCTTGCCGACGTAATTGGCCTTGATCGGAAGCTCCGAATGGCCGCGGTCGATCAGGGAAAAGAGCTGGATGCGCGCCGGACGGCCGAGTTGCATCACGGCGTCGAGCGCTGCGCGCGCGGTGCGGCAGGTGTAGATCACATCGTCGACCAGCACGACGGTCTTGCCCGCAATGGGGAAGGGAATGTCCGTCCGGTTGAGTACCGGCGCGTCCGCGACCGTGGACAGATCATCGCGGTAGAGCGTGATGTCCAGCTCGCCAACCGGCAACTGTACGCCGTCGATCTTCTCAATGTTTTTTGCAAGGCGGCGGGCCAGCGGCACACCGCGCGTGCGGATGCCGATCAGGCACAGGTCGTCCGTGCCGTCGTTTTTCTCGAGGATCTCATGCGCGATGCGCACGAGCGTACGGTCGATGGCGGCTTCGTCCATGATCTTTGCCTTGAATTTCAGCTCCACAGCGATCCCTCCTCCGGGCATAAAAAAACACCCTGTCCGGATACAGACAAGGCGGCAACGCGTAGGGAGACCCCGCAGTGATTCCATTGACCGTGACACCTTGCCGGTATCTCGTACCGACTTAAAAATATCAGCTTGCACAGCATACCACCGGATGCTGCGCTTGTCAACAGCAAATTCACATTTTCGTCACAAAAACTTGTCCCTCCCGTTTTCTGCGGGAGGGACAAGGTACAGGATCTTGTGGTCAGGCTTTCTTGAAGCTGTCCTTGAGCGCGACGGCCCGGTTAAAGACCAGATGCTCCGGGGTCGAGTCCTTATTATCCACGGCAAAGTAGCCGAGACGCAGGAACTGGAACGCGGCCGGAGCCTCGGCGCCGGCGAGCATCCGCTCGACCTTACAGCCGGTGAGCACGGACAGCGAGTCCGGATTCAGGCACGCCAGATAGTCCTTGCCGTCGCCCTCGGGGTCGGCGTCGGCGAAGAGGTTATCATACAGGCGCACCTCGGCGTCGGCGCAGTTGTGTGCATCGACCCAGTGGATCGTGCCGCGCACCTTGCGGCCGTCGGGCGTGTTGCCGCCGCGGGTCTCGGGATCGTATTCGCACAGGACCTCCGTCACGCTGCCGTCCGCGTCCTTGACGCAGCCGGTGCAGCGGACGATGTACGCACCTTTGATGCGCACCTCGTTGCCGGGGTAGAGGCGGTTATACTTTTTCGGCGGCTCCTCCATGAAGTCGTCGGCTTCGATCCACAGCTCGTTGGAGAACGTCACGTCGCGCGTGCCGGCGTTTTCGTCCTCGGGGTTGTTCTCGATGGCAAACGTCTCGCTCTGGCCCTCGGGATAGTTCGTGATGCGCAGCTTCACCGGGTGCAGCACGGCCATGGCGCGCTGGGCATGGAGGTTGAGATCCTCGCGCAGGCAGTGTTCCAGAAAGCTGTAGTCGACCGTGGATGCGACCTTGGACACGCCGATGCGCTCGCAGAAATTGCGGATGGACGCGGGCGTGTAGCCGCGGCGGCGCAGGCCGCACAGCGTCGGCATGCGCGGATCGTCCCAGCCGGAGACATAGCCCTCCTCGACGAGGCGGCGCAGCTTGCGCTTGGACATGACGGTGTAGTTGATGCCGAGGCGCGAAAACTCGATCTGGCGCGGCTTGCACGGCACGGACACATTGTTTACGACCCAGTCGTACAGCGGGCGGTGATCCTCATATTCCAGCGAGCACAGCGAGTGCGTGATGCCCTCGAGCGCGTCCTGGATCGGGTGCGCGAAGTCGTACATCGGGAAAATGCACCACTTTGTGCCCTGACGGTGGTGCTCGATGTAGCGGATGCGGTAGAGCACGGGGTCGCGCATATTGAAGTTGCCGGAGGCGAGGTCGATCTTCGCACGCAGGGTATACTTGCCCTCCGGGAACTCGCCGGCGCGCATGCGCGCGAACAGATCGAGGTTTTCCTCGATCGGGCGGTCGCGCCAGGGGCTGACGGCGGGGGTGTTCACATCGCCGCGGTATTCGCGGAACTGCTCCGGCGTCAGCTCGCACACATAGGCAAGCCCTTTTTTAATCAGCTCCACGGCGTATTCGTAATCCTTCTCGAAGTAGTCCGAGCCGAAGAAGAACCGGTCGCCCCAGTCAAAGCCGAGCCAGTGGATATCCTCCTGAATGGCTTCCACAAACTCGTTGTCCTCCTTGGAGGGGTTCGTGTCGTCCATGCGCAGGTTGCAGATGCCGCCGAATTTTTCGGCCGTTCCGAAATCGATGCACAATGCCTTGCAGTGGCCGATGTGCAGGTAGCCGTTCGGCTCGGGCGGGAAACGGGTGTGGACGGTCTGACCGGCGAAGCGGCCGCCGGGCGCAAGATCCTCTTCGACAAAGGCTTCGATAAAGTTTTTGGTATCTTCCATAGTGTCATGTCAACTCCACATAAATTTGCGATGGGCAGAAAATTGTAAAGGTATTATACACGATTCGTTTTCTGTTTACAATATCGAAAAAGAAATATATAATTCAGACAGGATTGTAAGACAACGGAGGTGCGGACATATGTATGACCTGCTCATCATCGGCGGCGGCCCGGCTGGGCTGTCGGCGGCCATGACGGCGCGCAACCGGAATTTGACCGTGTGCGTGATCTGCGGCGGCGCGGCCGACAGCGCGCTGTATAAAGCCGGCCATGTCACAAATTACCCCGGTGTGCCGGATGTCTCCGGCCCCGCGCTGCTCGAGACCATGACGCAGCAGGCGCGCGATCTTGGCGCGGACATGCTGCGCGAGCGGGCGCTGTCGGCCATGCCGATGGGCAAAACGTTCGGCGTCTCGGCGGGCAAGGAATTTGTGGAGGGTAGGGCGCTTCTGCTTGCGACCGGCATTGCCCAGCGCGGCACGTTTCCCGGGGAAACGGCGTTTCTCGGCCGCGGCGTGAGCTACTGCGCTACCTGCGACGGCATGCTCTACCGCGGCAAGCGCGCGGCGGTCATCGGCCTGGCGGCGGACGCCCCGGCGGAGGCGGATTTCCTGCGTGAGATCGGCTGCGACGTGCAGTATTACGACGGAAAAAAGCACCGCTTTGAGATCCGCGGCGCCGAGCGGGCGGACACGCTCGTGGTCGACGGCGCGGCACAGCCGGCGGACGTCATCTTCGTCCTGCGCGCGGGCTTTGCGGCCGATACGCTTCTGCCCGGCATCGCCACGGAAAAGGGCCACATCGTCGTGGATGAAAGCTATGCCGCGAGCATTCCCGGCGTATTCGCGGCCGGGGACTGCACCGGCGCGCCCTATCAGATCCCGGCGGCGGTCGGCGAGGGCAACCGCGCGGCGCTTTCGGTCGTGCGCTGGCTCAGAAACGCTTGACAAACGGCGCGGCAGGGCCTATAATTTTTCCATCCATTTGCGAAGAAGGGGAGGAGTAGTCTCCCGGCGGACGTCAGAGAGAAGGCGGTTGGTGCGAGCCTTTCGGATGCCGGAGATGAAGGTCGCCCCGGAGCAGCCGGCCTGAACGGAGTAGGGCGGCCGGGTTCTCCCGTTACAGAGACAAGAGTGTCACGCGCCTGCGTGGAATTCAGGTGGTACCGCGGTTTCGATCGCCCTGAAACAGTTCGTTTCGGGGCGATTTTTTTGCGCCCCGGCAATCTTAAAGGAGGAGAGCCATGAAAGAGCTTCCGAAGGTCTACGATCCCAAACAGGTCGAGAAGAAGATTTATGACATGTGGATGCGCGGCGGCTATTTTGCCGGCAAAGCCGATCCGGACAAAAAGCCGTTTTCCATCGTCATGCCGCCCCCGAACGTCACCGGCCAGCTGCACATGGGCCACGCGCTCGATGCGACGCTGCAGGACATCCTCACGCGCTATAAGCGCATGCAGGGCTATGCCGCCCTGTGGGTGCCCGGCACGGATCACGCCGGCATTGCCACGCAGATCAAGGTCGAGGAGATGCTGCGCAAGGAAGAGGGCCTGACCCGCTACGATCTCGGCCGCGAGGAATTCCTCAAGCGCGTCTGGGCGTGGAAAAAGCAGTACGGCAACCGCATCGTCGAGCAGCAGAAGTCGCTCGGCGTGTCCTGCGACTGGGACCGCAGCCGCTTCACCATGGACGAGGGCTGCTCGAAGGCCGTGCGCGAGACGTTCTGCGAGCTGTATGAAAAGGGCCTGATCTACAAAGGCAACCGCATCATCAACTGGTGCCCGCACTGCCGCACGGCCCTGTCCGACGCCGAGGTCGAATATAAGGATATGCCCGGCGCGTTCTGGTATATCCGCTACCCGCTCAAGGACAGCGACGACTATCTTACCATCGCCACCACGCGCCCCGAGACCATGCTCGGCGACACCGGCATCGCGGTCAACCCGGCGGACGAGCGCTACCAGCACCTCGTCGGCAAGACGGCGATCCTGCCGCTCGTGGGCCGTGAGCTGCCCATCGTGGCCGACGATTACGTCGAGCTCGATTTCGGCACCGGCTGCGTCAAGATGACGCCCTGCCACGACCCGAACGACTACGAGGTCGGCTTGCGCCATAATCTCGAGCAGATCCTCATCTTCGACGAGGACGCCCGCGTCATCAACGGCGGCAAGTACAACGGCCTCGACCGCTACGAGGCGCGCAAGGCCATTCTGGCCGATCTCGAGGAGCAGGGCTACCTCATCAAGACCGAGCCTTATAATCATAATGTCGGCACGTGCTACCGCTGCGGCACGACGGTCGAGCCGATGACGAGCCCGCAGTGGTTCGTCAAGATGAAGCCGCTGGCCGAGCCCGCCATCGAGGCCGTGCGCGACGGGCGCATCAAGTTCGTGCCCGAGCGCTTCAGCAAGACCTATTATAACTGGATGGAGAATGTGCACGACTGGTGCATCTCCCGCCAGCTCTGGTGGGGCCACCAGATCCCGGCGTGGTACTGCGACGACTGCGGCCATGTCACCGTCTCGCGCACCGACGCCTGCGAGTGCGAGGCCTGCCACAGCAAGAACATCCACCGCGACCCCGACGTGCTCGATACCTGGTTCAGCTCCGCACTCTGGCCGTTTTCCACGCTCGGCTGGCCGGATAAGGATTCCGAGGATCTGAAGTTCTGGTATCCCACGAGCGTCATGGTCACGGGCTACGATATCATCTTCTTCTGGGTCGCGCGCATGATCTTCTCCGGCCTGGAGCAGATGAAGGACATCCCGTTCCCGACGGTATTCATCCACGGTCTGGTGCGCGACGATAAGGGCCGCAAGATGTCCAAGTCACTCGGCAACGGCATCGACCCGCTCGAGATGGCCGACACCTACGGCGCCGACGCGCTGCGCTTCAACCTCATCACGGGCAACAGCCCCGGCAACGACATGCGCTTCTATGTCGAGAAGTGCGGCGCCATGCGCAACTTTGCCAACAAGCTCTGGAATGCTTCCCGCTTCGTGATGATGAACCTCACCATCGACAAAAACGAGCTGCCCGAGACGCTGGAGCTCGAGGACAAGTGGGTGCTCTCGAAGCTCAACACGCTCTCGAAGGAAGTGTGTGAGAACCTCGACAAGTACGAGATCGGCATCGCCGCGGCGAAGATCTACGACTTCATCTGGGACACGTACTGCGACTGGTATATCGAGCTCACGAAGCCCCGCCTCAACAGCGGCGACGAGGCCCGCGCCCGCAGCGCGCAGCAGGTGCTGCTGTATGTCCTGACGGACATTCTCAAGCTCCTGCACCCGTTCATGCCGTTCATCACCGAGGAAATCTGGCAGGCCCTGCCGCACGACGGCGAGGCGCTCATGATCGCCCGCTATCCGGAGTATACCGAGTCCCTTGCTTTCCCGGCCGAGGAGCGCGACTTTGAGATGGTCATGAACGCCATCCGCGCCGTGCGCAGCCGCCGCGCCGAGATGAACGTGCCGCCGAGCAGAAAGGCGCACCTGTTCATTACGACCGACCGGCAGGACGCTTTCCGCTCCGGTGAGATCTATATCACGAAGCTCGCCTACGCCGAGCAGATCACCATCAGCAGCGAGCTGCCGGCTGACGCGGAGAAGATGGTCTCCGCCGTCACGGAAGAGGCCAAGCTCTTCATGCCGATGGCCGAGCTGATCGACCTCGACAAAGAGCGCGCCCGTCTGGAAAAGGAGCTCGAAAAGGCCCGCAAGAACTACGAGGGCCAGATGCGCAAGCTCTCGAACGAGAACTTCGTCTCCCGCGCGCCGGAGGCCGTCGTGCAGACGGAGCGCGAGCGCGCCGAGAAGGCCAGGGCGCTCGTGGAAAATCTCGAGGCCAGCCTAAAAAACCTCGGCTGAGCGCCGCCGTCCGACAAATTCGGCCCACGTCTCTGGGCTACAATAGCACCGTGTACGAAGGTTCGTACACGGTGCTTTTTCTTTTGATTTAGGAGGTATGAGCAGATGCGGATGAAAACGCATGATGACGGCCGGTGCCTGACGCTGCGCCTGCTCGGCGAGCTGGATCACGCGGCGGCGCAGGAAGTCATGCCCGGCATTGAGGACGCCGTGGAGGAGTACCTGCCGCGCCGCTGCGTGCTCGACCTGTCCGGCCTGAGCTTTATGGACAGCTCCGGGATCGCGGTCATTCTCAAGACCGACCGCCTCCTGCGGCAGACAGGGGGCGCACTGGCGCTGTGCGGCGTGCCGCGGCAGGTGCGCCGGGTGCTGGACGTGGCCGGCCTGACCAATATCGTCCCGGTGCTCGAGGACCGGGCAAAGGAGTGTGAACAGTGTTGACGCAGAAAAATTACATGAAGCTGGAGTTTCCGGCGCGCAGCGTGAACGAGGGCTTTGCGCGCGCGGCGGTGGCGGCCTTCGCCGCGCAGCTCGACCCGACGCTTGCCGAGATCGGGGACATCAAGACCGCCGTGTCCGAGGCCGTAACGAATGCGGTCGTGCACGCCTATCCGGACAAGCTCGGCACGGTGCAGGTGCGCGTGCGCATCCTGCCGGACGAGCGGCTGGAGATCGCCGTCAAGGATCACGGCATCGGCATCGCCGACGTGGCGCAGGCGCGCACGCCGCTGTATACCACCGGCGGAGAAGAACGCAGCGGCATGGGCTTTACGATCATGGAGAGCTTCATGGACACGCTGCGGGTCAAGTCTGTGCCCGGCCGCGGCACGACCGTGACGATGTGCCGCCGCATCCGCCGCCGCGCATGATCGCCGAGGAGACGCGCGACCTGCTCCGGCGCGCCCAGGCTGGGGACGCCGCAGCGGCAGAGCAGATGGTCACGGAAAACACCGGCCTGATCTGGAGCGTGGCGCGGCGGTTTTTCGGCCGCGGCGTCGAGCCGGACGACCTGTACCAGCTCGGCTGTGTCGGCTTTCTGAAGGCTATGCAGGGCTTTGACGAGCAGTACGGCACGTGCTTTTCTACATACGCCGTCCCAAAGATCTCGGGCGAGATCCGGCGCTTTCTGCGCGATGACGGCGCGGTCAAGGTCAGCCGCAGCATCAAGGAGCGCGCGCAGGGCATCCGCACGGCGCGCACGCGCCTGGAGCAGACGCTCGGCCGCGAGCCGACGCTCTCCGAGCTCGCGGCCGAGACCGGGCTCGAGCCCGAAGAGATCGCCGCCGCCGAGACGGCCACCGGCCCTACGGAGTCCCTGCAGAAGGAGAACGGGGAGACCGGCTTTACGCTCGAGCACACGCTTGGGGACTACGATCAGGAAGAGCGCATGGTCGAATACGCCGCCCTGCGTGAGGCGCTGCGCCAGCTCCCGGAGCGGGAGCGGCAGGTCATCGCCCTGCGGTTTTATCACGGCCTGACGCAGCAGCGCGCCGCCGGCATCCTGCATATCTCGCAGGTGCAGGTGTCGCGCCTGGAGCGACGCGCCGTGGAGCGCCTGCGCGAGTGGCTGGCCACCTAGGCAGCCGGAGATCTGTTCTCCGGCTGCTTTTTCATGTCCCGGGCTTGACGACACAAGATATATGATGTTATGATGATTCTAACCGGATATCTTGCGCCGATTTGGAGGGGCTGCCTGTGTACACGCCAAAAGAAGTTGCGGAGAATTATCTTTCTACCTGCCGGGCCAAGACGGCGCTGCCGCTGGGGCGGATGTTTCTGCTCGCCTGTCTGGCGGGGGCGTTCGTCGCGCTGGCAGGCGTCGCGTCCACGGCGGCCGCGGCCACGGTGGGCGATCCGTCGCTGGCGAAGCTCGTCTCCGGCTGTGTCTTTCCGGCCGGCCTCGCCATGGTCATCGTGGCCGGCAGCGAGCTGTTCACCGGCAACAATCTCATGATCATGGGCGTTTTGTCGCGCGTGATCTCTGCACGGCGGATGCTGCGCAACTGGGGCGTTGTCTATCTGGGCAATTTCGTGGGTGCGGCGCTCGTCGCGGCGCTCTGCGTGCTGGGGCATGTGTTCGCTGCGTTTGACGGCCGGCTGGCGGCGTCTGTGATCTCCATCGCGCAGGCGAAGGCGTCCCTGTCGTTCGGCGATGCGTTTGTGCGCGGGATCCTGTGCAACTTCCTTGTCTGCATCGCCGTCTGGATGGCCAGCGCGGCCAAGTCCGTCCCCGGCAAGATCCTGGCCGTGTTTTTCCCGATCATGACGTTCGTCGTCGCGGGCTTTGAGCACAGCGTGGCCGATATGTATTATCTTACGGCTGGACTGCTGACCGCGGCGCAGACCGGTGCGGCGGCCGCGGGCCTGACGTGGGGCAGGGCGCTGCTGGGCAATCTCCTGCCGGTCACGCTCGGCAACCTTGTCGGCGGCGTGTTTCTGGTGGGCGTGAGCGGGTGGTATCTCTACCTGAAGCAGGAAAAAGCTACAGTTATTTCTTAGACGGCATTGTTAATTTGTAGATAACTGGCATCTTGTCCAGAAACGGCGAGCAAAATTGTGTACGTTCCACAAAACAGAACAACATTTGTTGACGAATTCACCCGATTGTGCTACTATGATAACCGTTGAGATTTGGATATTTGAATAGATGCATTTCATTTTTTAATACCCATTTGCACATTTTTAATACCCCTCGAGGGGAGGAGCATCGTTTTGAAAAAGATATATGTCATGATCGGCAACTACGGCAGCGGCAAGAGTGAGCTTGCGCTGAATTTTGCTTTTAAAGCGGCTGAAACCGGAAAGACAGAACTCATTGACCTGGACCTGGTCAATACCTACTTCCGCCTGACGGAGCGCGGCAAGCTCGTGGAGCAGAAAGAGATTCGTCTCATCTCTCCGAACTATGCCTGCTCCGGCGTGGAGACGCTGTCCCTGCCGGCAGAGGTCGCTTCTGCATTTGCCATGAACTGGGACACCGTCGTGTTCGACGTCGGCGGTGACGCCGTCGGTTCCACGGCCCTCGGCCGCTATTATGAGGACTTTCAGGACTTCATGGCCATGGGCCCGGAGCAGCTGGAGGTCCTGAACGTGGTCAATATCCGCCGCCCGCTCGCCGGCACGGTGGACAAGATCATTGCTCTGCAGGAGCAGATGCAGATCCATTCCCACCTGAAGATCACGGGTATGATCAACAACACCAACCTTGCCACCATGACCACGCCGGCGGAGCTGCGCGACGGTTATGAGATGCTGCGCGAGGTCAGCGACCGGACAGGCGTCCCGGTCATGTACACGACCGGCAAGAAGGAGATGCTCGACATTTTCCTTGCCGAGGGTCACGACCCGAAGTATATCGGCAAACCCGTCGCCATAGACATCATCATGAAGCGCGACTGGGAGAGCTATATCCACAGTCTGTCGGAGAAGAAACAGGCGTAACCCGCTCTTGCGGTTTACATAGGCAATTTCGCAAAACAGAACAGAAAAGAGGTAGCAAAAATGGTAAAGGTGACCATCAACGAGAATCTTTGCAAGGGTTGCGGTCTCTGTGTCAGAGCTTGCCCGAAGGGCGTTCTGGCGCTGGCGAAAGACAAACTCAACGCAAAGGGTTATCATCCGTCCGTCGTCGCGAATCCGGAGGCCTGCATCGGCTGCGCTTCCTGCGCGCGTACTTGCCCGGACGTGGTAATCAGCATTGTGAGAGATTAAGGAGGTACATCGAAAATGGCATTGACGCTTATGAAGGGTAGCGAAGCTATCGCTGAGGCTGCGATCCGTGCAGGCGCGCGTTACTTCTTCGGCTATCCGATCACTCCGCAGACGGAGATTCCTGAATACATGTCCGCACGTATGCCCGAAGTCGGCGGCTGCTTCCTGCAGGCCGAGAGCGAAGTTGCGGCTATCAACATGATTTACGGCGCAGCCGGTGCTGGTGCACGTGCGCTGACTTCTTCCTCCAGTCCCGGTGTCAGCCTGAAGCAGGAAGGCATTTCCTACTGCGCAGGCGCGCAGCTGCCGGCTGTCATCCTGAACGTCATGCGCGGCGGCCCCGGCCTCGGCAACATTCAGGCTTCTCAGGGCGACTACTTCCAGGCTGTCAAGGGCGGCGGCAACGGTGACTATCACCTGCTGACCTATGCTCCGGCATCCGTGCAGGAAGCGATCGACATCATGATGTACGCCTTCGACAAGGCTGAGAAGTACCGCATACCGGTCCTCTTCCTGGCTGACGGCATCATCGCTCAGATGATGGAGCCCGTGGAGATGCCCGAGATGGTCGACTACAAGATCGATCCCGAGAAGAAGCCCTGGGCCTGCACCGGCTGGAAACCGGGCGACGATCCGGCAAAGCGCGGCGTCATCAACTCCATCTACATCGATACCGAGACCCTGTCCGTCCACAACGACGAGCTGCAGGCCTGCTATCGTGAGATCACTGCCAACGAGCAGCAGTGGGAAGAGTACAACCTCGAGGGTGCTGAGTATGTCATCACCGCTTTCGGCACGGTTGCGCGTATTGCCAAGTCTGCGATCGTTGAGCTCAAGGAGCAGGGCATCAACGTTGGTCTGGTCCGCCCGATCACCGTTTGGCCGTTCCCGTACGACGCCGTCAAGAAGGCTGCGGAGCAGCCGGGCGTGAAGGCTGTGCTCGATGTCGAGCTGAACGAAGGCCAGATGCTCGAGGACGTCAAGCTCGCCATCAACGGCGCAAAGCCGGTCGACTTCTTTGGCCACCTCGGCAGCCAGATGCCGACCACCGAAGAGATCAAGGCGAAGATTATCAGCATGAAGGAGGGCAAGTAAATGTCTGTTGTTTTTGAAAAGACCAAGCTCCTCACGGACAAGCAGTTCCACTACTGCCCGGGCTGCAACCATGGCATTATCCACCGCCTGGTCGCTGAGGTCATTGATGAGATGAATCTGGACGGCAAAGTCATCGGCGTCGCGCCGGTCGGCTGCTCCGTTTTTGCTTATGATTACTTCAACTGCGATATGTACGAAGCCGCGCACGGCCGTGCACCCGCAGTCGCCACCGGCGCCAAGCGCGTCGTCGGCAAGGACACCCTCGTCTTCACCTATCAGGGCGACGGCGACCTGGCCTCCATCGGCACCGCTGAGATCGTTCACGCTGCGCACCGCGGCGAGAAGATCTCCACGATCTTTGTCAACAACGCGATCTACGGCATGACCGGCGGCCAGATGGCCCCGACCACGCTGGTTGGCCAGAAGACCACCACGAGCCCCTATGGCCGTGATGAGGACTGGTGCGGCGCACCTCTGAAGGTCTCCGAGATGCTCGCGGAAGTGCCGTGCTCCTACTACATCGAGCGCGTCGCTGTCAACAACACCCCGAACATCGTCAAGGCGAAGAAGGCCATTTCCAAGGCGTTCCATTATCAGATGGAAGGCAAGGGCTTCACGATGGTCGAAGTCCTGTCCGCCTGCCCGACGAACTGGGGCCTGAGCCCGATCAAGGCGATGGAGTGGCTGGAAGAGAACATGATTCCGTACTACCCGCTCGGCGTTAAGAAGGACAAGGGGGCTGAATAATATGAAGAAAGAATATATTTTTGCTGGCTTTGGCGGTCAGGGCATGCTCCTGATCGGTAAGTTCCTGGCTATGGCCTGCATGCTCGACGGCAAGCACGTCTCCTGGCTGCCCTCTTACGGCCCTGAGATGCGCGGCGGCACGGCGAACTGCTCCGTCATCGTCTCCGACGATCCGGTCGCATCCCCGCTGGTCGACATGGCTGACTGTGTTGTGGCGATGAACCGTCCGTCTCTGGACAAGTTCGAGAGCCACGTCAAGCCGGGCGGCGTCCTCGTCATCAACAGCTCCATCATCGACCGCAAGGCCGAGCGTGATGACATCCAGGTCGTCTACTGCGACGCCAACGGCATTGCCGAGTCCGTCGGCAACCCGAAGGGCGCGAACGTTGCGATCCTCGGCGCTCTGATGGAGAAGGCTCCGGTCGTCTCCAACGAGATCCTTGGCGAAGCGATCCGCATCGAGCTTGGCGAGAAGAAGGCCAAGTTCCTCGAGGGCAACATGAAGGCGCTCGAGGCCGGCGAAGCCGCTGCGAGAGGCTAAACCGTACCGAACATAAAAAAGAACCGATTCATCCGAATCGGTTCTTTTTTTGCGCGTGTGCGCGCGAGATGCGCCCGCCTGTATTATTGCTTGTCTTTGGATTTGAAGCACATGGCCACGAGCAGACCAAAGAAAATGGCTGCGCAGATCCCGGCCGCACCGGCCTCAAAGCCGCCGGTGAACGCGCCGAGCACGCCCTTTTCGGCCACGGCATCGCGCACGCCTTTTGCCAGCAGGTTGCCGAAACCGGTCAGCGGTACGGTCGCCCCCGCGCCGGCCCATTTGGCGAACGGCCCATAGACGCCGACCGCGCCGAGCACCACGCCTGCCACAACATACAGCGTCAGGATACGTGCCGGGGTCAGCTTCGTCTTGTCGATCAGGATCTGACCGATCATGCATAGGACGGCGCCGACCAGAAATGCTTTTACATAGCCAAGGATCATGTGTTCACCTGCGTTTCGATCGCCACGGCGTGGCAGATTCCGGGGATGCTTTCGCCCTGCATGGATGCGGTGGGCGACATGAGCGCGCCGGTCGCCGCAAACAACAGCCGCCGGATCTGGCCGCCTGCCAGCAGCTTCAGCAGATGCCCCGCGAGCACGGCTGCGCTGCATCCGCAGCCGGAGCCGCCGGCGTGTACGTCCTGCCCCTCCAGGTCATAGATCAGCAGGCCGCAGTCCGTGTAGAGCCCCTCGAGCTCGATGCCGTCGTCCTGAAACAGCCGCGTCACGACCGTGTGCCCGATCTTGCCGAGGTCGCCGGTCACGATCAGGTCGTAGTAGTCCGGCGTGCGGCCGGTGTCGGCAAAGTGCGCCCTGAGCGTCTCATAGGCGGCGGGCGCCATGGCGGCGCCCATATTGTTCGCGTCCGTGATGCCCGCGTCGGCGATCTTCCCGGTCGTCACCATCGTCACACGCGGCCCGCTGCCGGCCGCGCCGAGGATGAGCGCGCCGGAGCCGGTGACGGTCCACTGCGCAGTCGGTGTGCGCACGCCGCCGTATTCCAGCGGGAACCGGTACTGCCGCTCGGCAGAGCAGAAGTGCGAGCTCGTGAGCGCGGCGGCGTGCTCGGCGTAGCCGCCGTCGATGAGCATGGCGGCCAGACTGAGTGATTCCGCCATCGTCGAGCACGCGCCATACAGGCCCAGATAGGGCACGCCGATGTCGCGCATGGCATAGGCCGAGCCTACGCATTGGTTGAGCAGGTCACCGGAGAGCACATAGTCGAGCTGCTCCGGGGGTAGCCCGGCCTTCTGGCACACAAGGTCGAAGCACTGCCGCAGCATGGCGCTCTCGGCCTGCTCCCAGCTCTTTGTGCCGAAATAGGTGTCCTGACTGACGCTGTCAAAGCGGTCGCGCAGCGGGCCCTCGCCCTCCTTTTTGCCTACGACGCTGGCGGAGGCAAGGATCACGGGCGGGGCGACAAACTGCACGGTCTGAGGTCCGATTCGTTTGGATTTCAAGCAATCACCTTCGACGCTAGCATTTCCGCTTTTGCGGGAAATATGCGCGGCGCGGCCGCCCATCCGGGTGGCCGCGCGCCGGTTTATGTACCTTTGTATTTTCGCCGCGTCGCCATGCCGCCGCGGATGTGCCGCTCCGCCTTGTTGCGGTCCAGCAGCTGCCGGACCTGCTGATAGAGCGCGGGGTTGATCTTCTCCAGCCGCTCCGTCAGATCCTTGTGGACGGTCGATTTTGAAACGCCGAATTGTTTGGCGGCGGCGCGGACGGTGGTATTGTTGGCGAGAAGATATTCCGCAAGATCGCATGCGCGCGCTTCCATGTCCGTGTGCACTTACACCACTCCCCATATTTGCGTAATTCAGTATATGAATTTTTGCGGGGAATATGAGGCGGGCGCGGTGCCCGGAAGTTTTACACGTGCTTTACAAAGAGCTTGCATTCTCCCGTGGGGTGTGGTAAGCTGTCGATTGGTTTCCGGAATGCGGCGAAAGGGGGAGCGCCCTGGCGCCGCGCTCAACAGAAAAATGATGACGAAACCAGATTGCGAGGGAGCCCGTGTTCCGGGTTGAGAGGATCCCAGGGAGGATCGACCGGCCAAATCCGTCCGCAGGGGCGGATTCTCAGCGTCTGCCGGTCGTCAGGTATGGTATATGCAGCGCTGCATATGCCAATTTTTTATGCCTGCGGTCGGCGGAAAGAAAAAATCTGGAGGGTATGTACATGAAAAAAGTAGTGGCAATGATGCTGTCTCTGGTCCTGGCGCTCGGCCTGATGGCCGGCTGCGGCCAGAAGGACGCCGGAACGGCCGGCGGCACGAAGACGATCGAGAGTCTGAAGATCGCGTTCTCCCCGTATGCGGACGCCGATCAGATCACGACGGCGACCGAACCGCTCGAGGCGCTGCTCAAGGCGAAGCTGCTGGAAAAGGGCTATGACGTTCAGAACATCGACATGACCGTCGGCACGAGCTACACCGCCGTGGGCGAGGCGCTCAGCGCCGGCAGCGCGGACATCGGCTTCATCTCCGGCGGCAACTATGTCCTGTTTTCCGATGACTGCGACGTGCTGCTGACGGCGCTGCGCTACGGCATCAACAAGGACTCCGACAACCCCGCCGACTGGAACGACGGCACCATCGAGGAAAACACACAGGACATGACGACCTACTACCGCTCGATCATTCTGGCCGGCCCGAGCGCGAAGGGGCAGGAGCTGCTCAAGAAGGTCAACGCCGGCGAGGAGCTGACGTGGGACGATCTCAACAGCGCGACCTGGTCTGTGCTCGCCCCGACGTCCGCGTCCGGCTACATCTACCCGAGCCTCTGGCTGCAGGAGCACTATGGCAAGACCATTGCCGATCTGGATCACGTGGTGCAGTCCGACTCGCACAGCACGTCGCTCGCGCGTCTGGCCACCGGTCAGGCTGACGTGATGGTCTCCTATGGCCATATCCGCATCAAGAACGCGCCCATCTGGCAGGAGAAGCTCGGCGGCACGGCCCCCATGGTCGAGCAGACGGGCATCATCGGTGTGACCGAGGGCATCTACAATGACATGATCGCCTACAGCAAGAACTCCGACCTCATGGCCGACGAGGATTTCCGCAAGGCGCTCGGCGAGGCGTTCATCGAGATCGCCCAGACCGACGAGGGCAAGGAGATCATCAGCGTCTTCAGCCAGGTCGGCTATACCTGGGGCAAGGATTCGGACTATGACGGCGAGCGTGACGCGCAGGCCATGCTCAAGTCCGCCGGAAAGTAAACCCATGCTGCTGGAAGCTGCACACATCAGCAAGCGCTTCGGCAGCCGACCGCAAGTGCTGACGGACGTCTCCTTCGGCGTCGAGCCGGGGGAGTTCGTGTCCGTCATCGGCCCGTCCGGCGCCGGGAAGACGACGCTGTTTCGCATCCTCAACGGCACGCTGCCGTGCGACGGCGGGGAAGTGTGCATCGACGGGCAGCCGTTTTCCCGCGCGCGCGGCCGCGCCAAGCGCGCCGTGCAAAAGCGCATCGGCACGATCTATCAGGACTTTGCGCTCGTAGAGCCGGTCTCCTGCCGGCAGAACGTGCTCAATGCCTGCCTGCCGGACATGGCGCTGCCGGCGGCGCTGCTGGGCCTGTTTTCGCGCGCACAGATCGCGGAGGCCGAGCGGCTGCTCGCGCGCGTTGGTCTGGCGGACAAGTGCGATGAGCCGGTCTGCGATCTCTCCGGCGGGCAGAAGCAGCGCGTCGCCATCGCGCGCGCGCTCATGCGCAGGCCCGCGCTGCTGCTGGCGGACGAGCCGGTCGCCTCGCTCGATCCGGTCACTGGCCGGCAGATCCTTGCGCTGCTGCAGGATATTCAGCGCACGGAGGGCGTCGCCATCCTCATGAACAGTCATAATCTCGACCAGAGCCGGGCGGTCTCCACCCGGCTCCTTGGCCTGCACGCCGGGCGGATCGTGCTCGACAGCGTGCCTGCCGCCGTGACGGATGCCGACCTCGCGCGCATCTACGGCGGCGCGGAAAGCGAGGCCGCGCCATGACGCGCGCGCGCGGCAGGCGCTGGGCGCGGGCACTCGGTGTGCTCGCGCTGTTTGTGCTGGCGTTCTGGCTCACGGGGTGCGATCCCGCGGTGTTCTGGGCGCGGCGGGCGCACCTACGCGACATTGTCTCACAGCTCTTCCCGCCGGACTGGAGCTACCTGTCCGCGATCGTCGCGCCGCTGCTGGCCACGCTGCGCATGTCCGTCACCGGCACGGCGCTGGGCGTGCTGCTGGCGCTCATCCTCGCGCCGCTGTGCGCGGCCAACCTGCCGTGCCCGGCACCGGTGCGCCGGATTCTGCGGTTTCTGGTGCAGGTGCTACGCTCGTTCCCGGCGTTGATCCTTGCGCTGCTGGCGACGTTCCTGTTCGGCCTCGGCACGTTCTCCGGCACGGTCGCCATCACGCTCTTCACACTGGCCGTCATGACGCGCATGACCTATGAGGACATCGAAACGCTGACGCTCGCGCCCTATCGCGCCCTGTGCGCCATGGGTGCGTCCCCGGCGCGGGCCTATGCGCGCGCCGTCGTGCCGGAGATCGCCTCGGGTTACCTGACCAACGCGCTCTACCTGCTCGAGACGAATGTGCGCCACAGCGCCATCCTCGGCTATGTCGGTGCGGGCGGCATTGGCCTGCTGCTCAATGAGAAGATCTCGTGGCGGGAGTATGGCCGCGTCGGTGCGATCCTTGTGTGCCTGTTCGTGACTGTCTGCTGCATCGAGTGGCTCAGCCACGTGCTCGGGCGCATCATCCGCGGCGAGCGCAGCATCCCGCGCGGGGCAAAGCGCGCGATCTGGGCGGCAGTGCTCGTGTGCGTCGTCGTCTGCACGGCGGGCATCGAAGCGCCGGATCTGGCGCACACAAGTAAAAGCGTGCTCGCGGCGATGGGCACGGGGCTGCTGCATCCGGACTGGAGCTTTTTCTTCGGCACCGGCAAGGACGGCCTCGGCTGGCTGCTGCTCGAGACGGTCGGTATCGCGCTGGCCGGTACGGGCCTCGGCGCGCTGCTCGCTTTGCCGCTGGCGTTTTTGAGCACACCGAAGCTGCTGCCGCGCCCGGTCGCGCTGCTGTTTCGGGTGCTGATCGTGGCGATCCGCTCCGTGCCGTTTCTGATCTACGGGCTGATTTTCATCCGTGTCTCCGGCCCGGGCGCGTTCACCGGTGTGCTGACGCTTGCGGTGTGCAGCATCGGCCTGCTCAGCAAGCGCTTCACCGAGGCGATCGAGTCGCTCGATTTTCGCGCTTACGACGCGCTGCGCGCCATGGGCGTCTCTCTGCTGCCGCGCATCCGCTATGCGGTGCTGCCGCAGCTCGGCCCGGCGTTTTCCTCGGCTGTGCTCTATCGGTTCGATGTCAACATCCGCGAGGCGTCCGTGCTCGGCCTTGTCGGTGCCGGCGGCATCGGCGCGCCGCTCATTTTCGCCATGAATCAGTACGCATGGAACGATGTCAGCGCTATCTTCCTCGGATTTGTTCTGCTCGTCTGGCTTATCGACGTGGGCTCGGCCCGCCTGCGTACCCGGCGCACCGCGGCTGCCGCTCCCGGGAAATGAAGTTCGCGGCGGCCAACTGGTGGTTTGCACTGCGCCCGGCATTTTTTCAAATATTTTCAGTTTTTGTGATGAGAGTCCTGATTATGGGACTCTCTTCCTGCTATGATGGAGAAAACAGGCGGATAGGCGGCTCTGCAGCGCGAAAGGCAGCGGCTGCCGCTGGCGACGCCTGAGCAGCCGGTCAAATGGAAACGCTGTAAAAAATGTACATCATGATGGCTTTTGACTGGCTTATACCGCTGAATTGTGGTAATATTATGCTGATCCTTGCGGGAAACGGAGAATCACTATGTCAAAGTCACCGAATCAGAAACTGAAGTTACTGTACCTGATGGAGATCCTGCTGCAGCAGACGGACGAGCGCCACCCGATGACCGTGCCGGAGATGATCTCGGAGCTTGCCAAGCACGGCGTTGCGGCGGAGCGCAAGAGCATCTATAACGATCTGGAGTCTCTGCGCATCTTCGGGCTGGACATCGTGCAGACGAAATCGCGCACGACCGGGTATTATATCGGCGCGCGCTCGTTTGAAGTGCCGGAGCTCAAGCTGCTGGTCGACAGCGTGCAGTCGTCGAAATTCATCACGCACAAAAAGACGCTGGCCCTTATCAAAAAAATCGAAGGTCTTGCCAGCATCTATGATGCGCAGCTCCTGCAGCGGCAGGTCTATGTCCACGGCCGCGTCAAGAGCATGAACGAGAGCGTTTATTATAATGTCGACGAGATCTCCGACGCCATTTCCCGGGATCGGCAGATCCGTTTTCACTACTTTGAATACACCATCTCCAAGCAGCGCCGGTATCGGAAAGAGGGCGCGTTTTACGTCGTCAGCCCGCTGGCGCTGATGTGGGACAATGAAAATTACTATTTGCTGGCGTGGGATGCCAAGGCCGCTCTGCGCAAGCATTACCGCGTGGACAAGATGACGGATATCTCCGCGCTGGAGGTGCCGCGCGAGGGCGCGGCGGATGCGGCGCAGCTCGACCTGTCGGCGTATTCTCAAAAAGTGTTCAGCATGTTCAGTGGGGAAGAGCAGACGGTGCGGCTGCGCTTTGCCAACCATCTGGTCGGTGCGGTGCTCGACCGCTTCGGCAAGGACGTGATCGTGGTCGCCGATGGGCCGGAGCATTTCAAGGTCACGCTGAATGTGGTCACGAGCCCCAAGTTTTACGCCTGGCTGTTTGGCTTCGGCACCGAGGTGGAGATCCTCTCGCCGCCGTCGGCCCGGCAGGAGATGCAGCGGATGCTCACCGCCGCCGCGCAGCTGTATGCGGCGGATGCGCAGTCGTGACTTGACAAATCTCACATATGCGTGTATAAATCATCATGTACATTGGGGGGCTGGGTCATTCCCGGCTGAGACGAGTGAATCGAAGCTCGATACCCACAGACCTGATCCGGATAATGCCGGCGTAGGAAACGAAATCTATCATACTTTATCATCGTTTTCTATGGACTGCATTGTTTCGGCAATGCAGTTTTTCTTTGAGGAGGAACACAACATGACCCAAAGCAAATCCCATCTGCGCCTGCGTGCGCTGTGCGAGGGCGCGATCTTCATCGCCCTGGCCCAGGTCCTGAGCTATCTCAAGCTTTTCGAGCTCCCGCAGGGCGGGTCTATCACGATCGAGATGCTGCCGATCTTTCTGTACTGCGCCCGCTGGGGCTTCGGCCCCGGTATGCTTGCGAGCTTTGCCTACAGCATTCTGCAGGCGGTGCTCAGCAGCACGTATGCCTGGACGTGGCAGTCGCTCATCGGCGACTATCTGCTCGCGTTCACGGTGCTCGGCTTTGCCGGCGCGTGCTCGAAGCTCAAGGGCGGCTTTTTCATCGGCACGGTTGTCGGCAGCGTGGCGCGCTTTCTCGTGCACTATGTCGTCGGCGCGACGGTCTGGGCCGAGTACATGCCCGAGACCTTCTTCGGCCTGACGATGACGACACCGTGGTTCTATTCGGCGCTGTATAACGGCAGCTTCATGCTCATCGACATGGTGCTCGTGCTCGTGATCGGCGCACTGCTGTGGAAGCCGCTGAAAAAGTACATCACCGGCGAGGATCTGTGCGGTGCCGCCGCGGCGAAAAAATGAAGGTTGACAGAGAGAATTTTCATAGTGTATAATGTATATCCGGCGTCAGTCGTCTGGCGCCGGATACTTTTTGCCAACTACGGCGGCGCGAGCCGCTGTTGAGTATGATCGAAAGGAGAAAAACACCATGTTCCGTACCTATCAGCCCAAGAAGCTTCAGCGCAAGAAAGAGCACGGCTTCCGCAAGAGAATGGCGACCGCCAACGGCCGCAAGGTGCTGTCCCGCCGCAGAGCGAAGGGCAGAAAGCATCTCAGCTACTGAGTTGCTGCGCGTGAGCAGGCAGACTTCTTCATAATGTTTTTCAGGGCGGGATCTTTCCGCCCTAAAGGCATTTCCGAAGCGTCTGCACAGCAGAGAGGATCGGGGGAGACCTTTGGAATTTACCAGCACGATCAAACAAAACTATGAATTCCGGCGTCTGTACTCGAAGGGCAAAAGCTGCGCCAATGCGTATCTGGTGGTCTACTGCCGGAAAAACCGCGCCGGCCGCAGCCGCATCGGCTACACCGTGTCCAACAAAGTCGGCCATGCCGTCGTGCGCAATCGCATTCGCCGCCGCCTGCGGGAGATCTATTGCCTGCATGAGCGGCAGATCGCGCGCGGGTATGATCTGGTCGTCGTGTCGCGCGTGCGTGCGCGCACAGCGGACTATCACCAGCTGGAGGCAGCGTTCTTATCGGCGTGCGCCCAGCTCGGCCTGCTGACGGAAGGGGATGACGGCGTATGAAGCGGCTGCTCATTGCACTGGTGAAGTTTTACCGCAAGTATATCTCACCGCTCAAACCGCCCTGCTGCCGGTTCATTCCGACCTGCTCGGAATATGCGCTCGAGGCTCTGCAGAAATACGGAGCGCTCAAGGGCTCGTGGCTGGCCATCAAGCGCATATGTCGGTGCCACCCGTTCCATACGGGTGAGCATGAATTTTATGACCCGGTGCCATGACCGGGAAATCCTAAGAATTTAAGAATTGGAGTCGTCTTATGTCCTGGATTACTGCACCCTTTGCCTGGCTGCTCAAAGCACTCTATGAGCTGACCGGCAGCTACGGTTGGGCGGTCATCCTCTTCGGCGTCGTCGTGAACCTGATTTTGCTTCCGTTCATGGCCAAGAGCAAGAAGAGCATGATGCGCACCAGCCGCCTTCAGCCGCGGATCGCAGAGCTTCAGCGCCGGCACGAGGGAAACCAGCAAAAGCTCAATGAAGAGATGGCCAAGCTCTATCGGGAAGAGAAGATCAACCCGATGTCCGGCTGCCTCTGGAGCCTGATCCCGTTCCCGATCCTGATCGCGCTCTACAGCGTTATCCGTCAGCCGCTGACGAAGATGATGAGCCTGAGCGCGGACGCCGTCACGCAGCTGACCGACTGGGTCACGACCAACGCGGGCTATGTCGCGCAGACAAAGTCCGCCTATCAGGAGATCCAGATCGCCGACCTGATCCATCAGAACTGGGACGCCGTGACCGGCGCGCTCGGTGATTTCTCGGGCAAACTGCTGGATATCGACTATTCGTTCATCGGCCTGAACATGGGCCAGCAGCCGTCGTTCAAGATCTGGACCTTCGACTGGAGCAACAAAGCCGTCTGGCTTCCGGCTCTGGGCCTGTTCCTGATCCCGATCGTCTCGGCAGTGCTGTCGTGGCTGTCCATGAAGATCAGCACGTCGATGACGCCGCAGCCCGCTGCCAATCAGCAGCAGGCCGCTACGACCAACAAGACCATGATGATCATGATGCCGCTCGTGTCGCTGTGGATCTGCTACACGATGCCGGCCGCTCTGGGCATTTACTGGATTGTTAACAGCATCCTTGGCATCCTGCGTGATGTCAGCCTAACGAAGGTTTTCAACAAGCAGCTCGACAAGCTCGATGCCGAGCGGATCGCGCGCGAAAAAGAGCGCGACGCAGAGCTTGAGCGCAAGCGTCTCGAGACCGAGCGCTTGAAGGCTGCCGGCGAGACCGTCGTCAACCCCAACACCAGCAAGAAGAAGATCCAGGCCAGCCAGAAGCAGAAGGATGACGAGCGCAAGGCCGCAGCGATGCGCGAGGAGCGTGCTGCCCGCCGCGAGCGTCTCGGCGTCGAGCAGGCGGCTGCGCCGGAGTCCCAGGTCGGCAACCGCCGCTATGCGCGCGGCCGTGCCTATGCGCGGGACCATTATGCAGAGGGGCAGGCCGCCGCTTCCGAAGCGGAGCAGACGCTGGCCGCCGAAGCCCCCGAAGGAAAACAGGAGAGTACTGAATGATGTTGAAAACACTGGAAAAGTCCGGCAAGACGGAAGAGGCGGCGATCGCCGCCGCGCTCGAGGAGCTTGGCCTTGACCGGGATGATGTTTCCGTTGAGATCGTGGAGCGCGCCAAGTCTGGTTTCCTCGGCATCGGCGCCAGTCCCGCGGTCATCCGCGTGCAGTATGAGGCGCCGGATGAGGAGCCCGAGACCGTTGCGGAAGCTCCGGCTGCGGCTCCGACCGCACAGGAGCAGCCTGCGGCCGCACCTGCCGCTCCCGCAGCGGCAGCGGACGAGCCGGAGAGCTATGCGCGCATCCGCGCATTTGTCAGCGGCCTGCTCGAGCACATGGGCATCCAGGCGGAGATCGAGATCACCGCGCGTGAAAATGGCGGCGTGAACGTGAACCTGTCCGGCAGCAACATGGGTGCGGTCATCGGCCGCCGCGGCGAGACGCTCGACGCGATCCAGCACCTGACCAATTATGCCGTCAACCGCGGCAGCGATAAGCACATGCACATCAGTGTCGACGCCGAGAGCTACCGCGCCAAGCGAGAGGAGTCGCTTGTGCGTCTGGCGGAGAAAATGGCCGCCAAGGCGATCAAGTACAGGCGCAGCATGGCGCTTGAGCCGATGAATTCCTACGAGCGCCACGTCATCCACACGGCGCTGCAGGATTACGAAGGCGTGACGACGAGTTCGACCGGTACCGAGCCGAACCGCCGCGTTGTGGTCTCCTACGAGAAGCCGCAGCGTACCAGCAACAAACCGGTCAGCCGTGAGTGGAGCTGACGAGAGACTTAGGAGGAAACGGTATTATGTTCGAACAAGTGAGACAACTGCTCGCCCATCAGTTTGAAGTGGACGAAAACACCATCACCATGGACACCAACATCGCGGATGATCTCGGTGCGGATTCGCTCGACGTCGTGGAGCTGGTCATGTCGATCGAGGATGCGTTCGGCATCACGATCGAGGACGAGAAAGCGGCCGAGCTGACCACCGTCCGTCAGGTCGTGGATTACCTCGAGAAGAACGCTTGAGATCTTACGTAAGAGAAGCAGGCAGCCGGTGCTGCCTGCTTTTTTTATTTCTGGAAATGCAATAGTGATTGACGAATCCGGCCGCAGCGGGTAAAATAAACAATGTATGCCGGAAAGGAGCGCGCGTATGCTGCAATTTCAACCGCAGGAGCACCTGATGCATTCGTATATTGTCGCGTCCCAGTCGGAGCAGGCGCGCGACCGGCTCTCACTCGATCTGGCGGCGGCCATGCTCTGCCGCAGTGACGGCGTGCGTCCGTGCCGGACGTGCCGGGACTGCCGCAAGGTCTATGACGGCGTGCACCCGGACGTGATCTATGTCGCGCCGGATCCGGACGCCAAAGTGCCGACGATCAAGGTCGACCAGATCCGCAGCATCGCGGCCACGGCGTACATTCTGCCGAGCGAGGCGGAAAAGAAGGTCTATGTTCTGCGTCAGGCGGACACGATGAACCTCAGCGCGCAGAATGCGTTTTTGAAGCTGCTGGAGGAGCCGCCGCAGAGCGCGGCGTTCATCCTTGCGGCCGCGAGCCCGGAGCTGCTGCTGCCGACGGTGCGCTCGCGCTGCGCACTGCTGCGCGACCCGACGGAGCAGCTGCAGGAATCGGACGAGATCCGCACCCTGGCGGAGGACTATCTGCGCGCGGTCGCGTCGCAGGATCGGCTGACGCTCCTGCGCTGGTGTCTTGCCCAGGAGGGCATGGATGCGCAGACGCTCTCGGCGTTTCTTCCCGCCGTGCAGCACCGGCTGGTGCACTTGCTGGCGGAGCCGGATGAGACGGTGCTGCCGCAGGCACTGTGCGCGCAGCAGCTGCGGCTCATGGAGACCTGCGAGAATTACCGCCGCGCCAATGTCGGCACGAAGCATATCTTTGGCCTGCTGTCCGTTTCGGGCGTGCAGGCGAAAGTTCAGAAGTGAGGATATCAAATTGACAGAAGTAATCAGTGTGAAATTCAAAAACCGCGGCAAGGTCTATTTCTTTGACCCGCATGGCATTGCCGTGCGCACGGGCGAGAAAGTGGTCGTTGAGACGTCGCGCGGGCTGGAGCTGGCCGAGTGCGTGCAGGGCAGTCATGCGGTGCCGGACGAGACGGTCGTGCAGCCGCTGCGCTCACTGGCGCGCATCGCCACGAAAGACGATCTGCGCATTGAGGAGATCAACCGCCGCCGCGAAAAAGAGGCGTTTGCCATCTGCAAGCAGAAGATCGCCGAGCACGGCCTGGACATGAAGCTCGTCGATGTGGAGTGCAGCTTCGAGGGCAACAAGACCATGTTTTTCTTCACGTCCGATGGGCGTGTGGATTTCCGCGAGCTGGTCAAGGATCTGGCCTCCGTGTTCCGCAACCGCATCGAGCTGCGCCAGATCGGCGTGCGCGACGAGGCGAAGATGCTCGGCGGCATCGGCATCTGCGGCCGCCCGTACTGCTGCAGTCAGTTTCTGGACGACTTTCAGCCCGTGTCCACGAAGATGGCGAAGGTGCAGTCCATGTCGCTCAACCCGTCGAAGATCTCCGGCGCGTGCGGCCGTCTGATGTGCTGCCTGCGCTATGAGCAGGCGGCGTATGAGGAGCTGGTCAAGGCCGTGCCGAAGGTCGGTGCCTTTGTCGAGACGCCCGCGGGCTACGGGACCGTGTCGTCCGTGAACATCCTGCGCAGCAGCCTGAAGGTCAAGCTCGACGGTCAGGGTGAGGACGTTTTCAAAAACTATCAGGCTGACGAGATCGCCGTGATCCCCGGCGGCCGCCCGAAGCCGGGCGAGCCGCTGCCGTCCCTGCTCAAGGACCGGCCGAAGCCGGTGCGCGAAGAGGAGCCGAAAGAGGATCCCTGGGCGCTGCCGCAGCTTTTTGCCGACGAGGTCTACGGCGACAAGAAGCCGGAGCGTGCACGCACGCCAGAATCCGGCGAGAAGAAAAAACGCCCGCGCCGCCGCTCACGCGGCCACGGCGGCAAGAAGCTCGCGGACGCTCAGGCTGCGCCGAAGGCGGCGCAGGAGGGTGCAAAGTCCAAGGGTCAGCCGCGGCAGAAGTCTCAGCCCAACCGCAAATCCGGCGCGCGCAAGCCGGGGG
>ENA-ORTV01000040-ORTV01000040.1-human-gut-metagenome-genome-assembly--contig:-NODE-40-length-141954-cov-7.850344_pt1 | contig 141954 bp, 122 predicted proteins | sample MGYA00241915_ERZ509194 | MGnify/ENA primary metagenome ERZ509194 (study PRJEB26280, sample SAMEA2338810) | human gut metagenome | biome: human gut; feature: human-associated habitat; material: faeces... | reverse complement strand
CCTCGAAAGATAAGTGTTTACCCTTTTGATGTTGTGTGGTAGAATTAAGTTGATCCATAGTGATTCTCCTTTTTAGGTTTGGTGTGGTAACTTAATTCTAACACAAGGAAGAACGCTATGGATTTTTTTGTTCTCTTTTTACTCACTTAGGTGTGCAACTTCATTATACAATCTACATTAAAAAATTTTTCGCTGTAACGCGATAGATAATTGCTGTATTATAGTCTATCGCGCTGCAGCGAAAGAACAGGAGTCGGATATGGCTATTGCATATGTTGCCTTGGGCAGTAACCTGGGCGATAAGAAAAAGAATTTACAGCGCGCGCTGATGCTGCTGATGCAGCAGGGCGTGGATGTACTGCAGGTTTCCGGCTATTTTGCTACGGAGCCTTACGGTGTGACGGACCAGCCGCAGTTTTTGAATGCTGTGTGCAAGGTGCGCACTAATTTGGAGCCTGTGGCGCTTTTGCGTACACTTTTGGCAACGGAGCTGGCGATGGGACGTGTGCGCCTGCGTCATTGGGGCGAGCGCAATATTGATCTGGATTTGCTGCTTTACGAAAATGTCGTAATGCAGACACCGGAGCTTACGCTGCCGCATCCCGATATGCAGAACAGGGATTTTGTGCTGCTGCCGTTACTGGATATTGCGCCGGAGCTGGAGCATCCGCTGCTGCATAAGACTGTAAGGGAAATGGCAGCGGAACTGAACAAATAATGCTGCGGCACGAGCGATTTGTTTTACAGCAAATATGCGCTTGTGCTATAATTAAGAAAAAACATCTGGCAGGAGGTAGCTATGAGAATAGATGGTGCCGGCGGTTGCTTTGATAACCGTCTTTATGAAGTTGATATTGACGTAGCCTGGAATATTGCCTTGCTGTGCGTCAATGAGATGGGTGTAACTATTGATGAACAGGATGATGCTGCACATCAGCTGCACTTCCATAACAAGAAAAAAATTATGCAGCTGGCTATGCAGTCTTTGGATGAAGAAACCGTACAGGTTATCATGGACTCCACTAAGGAGCGTCTGCAGATTTATAACTGGAAGCGCGAGGACAAAGAGGTTAACCAGTTCTATGAGCTGTTCGAAAAGAAGCTCACTGAATACCGTGCCTTTATTTTGTGCCCGAACTGCTCCGCAAAAATCAGCTCTTTGGTTAAGTTCTGCCCCGAGTGCGGCTGCAAAGTAAAATAAGCGCAAAAAAAGAAACCAAATACCGATTGGTATTTGGCTTCTTTTTAAATCCGAACGGATTAGATTGCGCGGTTAACTTTACCGGAACGCAGGCAACGGGTGCAAACGTTCAAGCGTTTAACAGAACCTTCAACAACTGCTCTTACTTGTTGAATATTCGGGTTCCAAGCACGTTTGGTGTGTCTATTGGAGTGGCTGACGTTGTTGCCAGCGAGTTTTCCTTTACCGCAGATTTCGCAGATAGATGCCATTGTTTCCCACCTCCTTAAACGTGATAAGACATAAGGCACATTCAAATTTAACATGAGTATCATACCATAAAAAGCGCAGAAAAGCAAGGGAATTTTAAGATAAAGAGGGTATTTTTATAAATGTGGTGGAAAGAACCTGTAACAATACTAAAAGGTGTAGGCGTAAAAAAAGCAGCTGAGCTGGCTGCTCTTAATATTTTCAGCGTGGGTGATTTGCTGGAATTTTACCCGCGTCAGGGTGCTTATCTCGATTATGCCAAGCTCAAAACGATTAAGGAGCTTGATGTAGACAACAGTAAGCAGATTTTCAAAGCGACCGTTTATCAGGTGAAAAACGGCTACGGTGCCAGCCGTCGCAGCTATACGTCCGTGACGGTGCGTGACGAAACAGGTTATGCCACGCTGTACTTTTTCGGCGGGCAGCGCTACAAGGCGCAGAAGCTGAAGCCGGATACCGTGCTGCAGATTACAGGCCGCGTAAGGCAGGGGCGCACTACGAAGTCCGTCAGCGAGGTTGATGTGCAGCCTTTGGAGCAGGACGAGGGCAAAACGCCGGGCATTGTGCCGGTGTATGCTTTGAGCGGCAACCTGACGCAGAAGAACCTGCGTACCTGGATAAGCGAGGCGCTGCGCTTGGCAGCAGAGGATTTGCCGGAAAGCCTGCCGACGAAGGTTGTGAGTCAATGCAATTTGCCCGACCGCTATACGGCGCTGAAAAATATTCACTTCCCGGAAAGCTGGGAAGCGTTGAGACGTGCCAAGCAGCGCTTTGTTTTTGAGGAGCTGTTTTTGCTGCAGTGCGGCTTGCTGTATTATCGTCAGCAGAGCCATGACAACAGAGAGGGTATCAAGCACGCTGCAGACGGTGCGCTTGTTAAAGATGTAATGCAGGGACTGCCCTTTGAGCTGACGGCGGCACAGCAGCAGGCATGGCGTGAGATTTCGCTGGATATGCAGGATAAAAAGCCTATGCACCGCATTCTGCAGGGCGATGTAGGCAGCGGCAAGACGGTTATCAGTGCGTTGGCGTTGGCTAAGGCGGTGGAAAACGGTTATCAGGGCTGTATTATGGTGCCTACGGAGATTTTGGCTGCGCAGCATTTTGAAACGCTGGAGCAATATCTGCAGCCTTACGGTGTGCGTATTGCTTTACTGACGGGCGGTATGCGTGCTAAGGCAAGGCGTGAGCTGCTGCTGAATCTGGAGCTTGGTCTTGTTGACGTGGTTGTGGGTACGCATGCGCTTTTGGAGGAGGATGTGCGCTTTGCCAATCTGTCGCTGACGGTGACGGACGAGCAGCACCGCTTCGGCGTAGAGCAGCGTGCGCGTCTGTCCAATAAATCGGCCAATGCTCCCGATGTACTGGTAATGACGGCAACGCCGATTCCGCGTACCTTGGCGCTTACTGTTTACGGCGATCTGGATATTTCCGTAATGAAGGGACGTCCGCCGCAGCGCAAGCCGGTGCGGACGCTGTGCTATACGGACGAGCGCCGCCGTGAGGTGTACGCCGGCCTGGTACGTCAGGTGCAGGCAGGAAGGCAGGCTTATGTTGTCTGCCCGCTGATTGAGGAATCGGATGTTCTGGCTGTGCATAGCGCAGAAAGAGTATACGAAGAGCTGAAGCGTGATTTTCTGCAGGATATTCCCTGCGCTCTGCTGCATGGCAGGCTGAAGGGTGCGGAGAAGGATGCCATTATGAGCAGCTTTGCGGCAGGCGAACTTAAGGTGCTGGTGAGCACTACGGTTATCGAGGTAGGCGTGAACGTGCCCAATGCTACGCTGATGGTGATTGAAAATGCGGAGCGCTTCGGCTTGGCACAGCTGCACCAGCTGCGCGGACGTGTAGGTCGCGGCAGCGAGCAGTCCTACTGCGTGCTGCTGACGGCCGCCGATTCGCCGGAGGCACTGGCGCATTTGAACGTACTGCATGAGAGCGAGGACGGCTTTTATCTTGCGGAAAAAGATATGGAGCAGCGCGGTGCAGGGCAGCTCTTCGGCTTAAAGCAGCATGGCTTGCCAGATTTGCGAATTGCTGATATAATGCGAGATGTTGACGTAATTGCGCAGGTTCGCCAACTGGCGCAGGCGCAGCTGCGTACGCCGGAGGACTGGGCGGAAATCCGTCGTCTGGTGGAAATGCAGTTTGGCGAACGCTTTAATATGATTTTCAATACTTAAAGAGGGTATAAATACATGAAAAAAGACTGGTTAAAAAATCCTGATGTTTGTGCTAAGGTGACGGCGGCACTTTTGCTGGTGGCCTTGTTTTTAGGTATTCACTTTTTTGCCGATGATTTCTTTAACAAAACCTTTACGCTGGCAATCAGCGGCAATGTCAACGGCCTGGTGGAATATCTGCGCTCCTTTGGACCGTGGGCGATTTTAATCAGTTTTGTGCTGGATGTGCTGATTAATGCCGGCAGCGTTTTCCCGTCGATTTTTCTTTCTACAGCCAACGGTCTGATTTTCGGCCTGCCACTGGGCATCACAATTTCCTGGCTGGCTGAAACAACCGGTGTGGTTATAAGCTTTTACCTGATGCGCTTCTTCTTCCGTGATACGGCGCAGAAGCTGATTGAAAAAAGCAACTCGCTGAAATCCATTGATGAGGCAAGCAGCAAGCACGGCCTGGAGTGGATGGCCTTCGCCAGGGCGCTGCCGTATTTTCCGTCAGGCATTTTAACGGCGGTGGGTGCTGTGAGCAGCATGAGTGCGCGTGATTACATTATTGCTAACCTTATCGGCAAATTTCCTTCTACGGCGTTGGAGGTTGTCATCGGTCATGATGTAGTTAATTTCCAGGAGCATAGCCAAAGATTAACGATTTTGATCTTGGTTGTGGGCGCTGTCTTTTTTGCGTATAAAAAATGGTTCTATAAAAAGGGAAAATAAATTTGCTTAGGCGTCGCTGCAGTAATTTCTGTGGCGGCGTTTTTTCAAGATACGGAGAGGATAAATGATGATGGAAAATAAAAATGTGCAGCCATGGAAGCAATATCAGGCGCTTTATCTGCATATACCGTTTTGCGTACAGAAATGCTTGTACTGCGATTTTGCTTCTTATGCCGGCTTTGGCGAGCAGGCAAAGCGTGATTATACCGATGCTGTGTGCAAAGAAATCGCCCTGCGTGCGGCTGAGGCGGCAAACATGGCGGCGAACGCCAGCATTTACTTTGGCGGCGGTACGCCGAGCGTGCTGCCTACGGAATGTATTGCTAAGCTGGTGAATGCATTGAAGCAGTACGGCTTTTGGCAGCAGCCCTGCGAGGCAACGATTGAGGTGAACCCCGGCACGGCGGATTTAGCCAAGCTGCAGACATTGCGCAGCCTTGGCTTTGACCGCATCAGCTTCGGCGTACAGTCGCTGCAGGATGACGAGCTGCGGGCGATAGGACGCATTCACAACGCACAGCAGGCACTGGAGGCGTTGGCATTGGCACGCAAAGCAGGCTTCGCACGCATCAGTGCGGATTTGATTTACGGCCTGCCGTCGCAGACGCTTACCAGCCTGCAGGATACGCTGGAGCGTTTGGCCGATACGGGCATAGAGCATATTTCTGTTTACGGCCTGATTGTGGAGGATGGCACGCCGTTGGCAAGCCTTGTGGACAAAGGCAGAATAACTTTGCCTGACGAGGATACTGCGGCGGATATGTATGAGCTGGTGCAGAGTTTTTTGCGCGAGCGTGGCTTTGAGCGCTACGAAATTTCCAACTACGCGAAAAACGGACAGTATTCACGCCATAATACCGTTTACTGGGAATATCATCCCTACATGGCCTTCGGCGCTGCTGCCTGCGGCTTTGATGGGCAAAGACGGCGTACCGGGCTTAGTACGGTAAAGGAATATATCGGGCAGCTGCAAAGCTTCGGCGGTGACGATTTACGTGCAAGTGCATTATATAATGTAGAAGAATTATCTTGCGCAGAGCTGTTGGAGGAGTTCATGTTCATGGGACTGCGCCGCAGCGAAGGCGCGAGCCTGGCGGAGGCACGCGAGCGCTTTGGCGTTGATGTGCTGCAGCGCTTTGCCTTCGAGCTGGCGCCGCTGTTTGAACAAAAGCTTATTGCGTATGATGCAAGCACGCAAAGACTGCGCCTGACAGAGCGTGGTATGGAGGTCGGCAATCAAATATTTGAAGTTTTTGTGATAACTTAAAAATAAATAAAAAAGGTGTTGACAATAAAGTAGGCTAGTGCTATTCTAATATCAAGATGTTAGCACTCCTAATGATAGAGTGCTAACAATCAAATGAGGTGGGAATATGTTAAACGAAAGAAAGAAAAAAATTCTCCAGCTCATAATTGAGGATTATATTTCAACTGCTGAGCCTGTAGGTTCAAGGACGATTGCCCGCAAATATGATTTGGGACTCAGTCCTGCGACCATCCGTAACGAGATGAGTGACCTGGAGCTCCTGGGTTATCTGGAGCAGCCGCACACCTCGGCCGGACGTGTACCGTCGGCTCAGGCTTATCGTCTTTATGTTGACTCGCTTGTTGAGCCGGGCACTCTGACAGATAATGACAGAGCACTGATTAACGGCTGGTTCAGCGAAAGACGCAGAAGCATTGATGAAATCTTCCAGTCAACGGCTAAAATCCTTTCCCGGATGACGAAGAATGTTTCAATGGTGCTGGCTAACCGTGATGCCGGTGCGTGCTTCCGTTATATGAAGTTTTTACCTCTGGATGAGCACCATGCCATCCTGTGCATTGTAACAGATGACGGCAATGTGGCCAATTGCGTGGTAGAAATTCCTTTGGGAATGCGGCCGGAGGAGCTGGACTACATGGCAGGACGCGTCAGCAGACTGCTGGAGGGCAGAGCGCTGGCGAACATTACCGAGGACCTGCTGCAGGCGGTGCATACCAATATAGCAGATGATAAGCTGCTGTTCACCTCGCTGGTACAGTCCATCCGCCAGATGCGTCAGAAATACCAGCAGCAAAAGGTTTTCCTGGGTGGCACCAAGCAGCTGCTTAACCAACCGGAATTCCGCGATGTGGAGCGTGTGAAGAATCTTCTGGGTATCCTTGAAGAGGAGCGCGTAGTACGCGATTTGCTGAAGGCAGGCGAGGACAGCGGACTAAAGATCACGATTGGCAGTGAAAACAAATTCACCGGCATTCAGGATTGCAGCATGGTACAGGCAACCTACCGTCTTAACGGTCAGATAGTCGGTACGATGGCAGTTCTTGGCCCGACACGTATGGAATACGGCAAGGTAATTACCGTAATGGATTACCTGCATAAGTATTTGAAAACGATGTTCGAGCAAAAGCCCGACAATAAATAAAACTAAGGAGGAAGAGCCTTGCAGGATAATGAAATGAAAGAAAAACAGGCTGAGCAGGAGGCTGCGGAAGCGAAGGCTGCCGAACAGGAAACTGCGGAAGCTGCAGAAGCTGAAAAAGCTGAAAAAGCTGAAGATGCAAAAAATGCGGAGGAAGCCGTTGAGCCTGAGGTTGACCCGAAGGATGCCAAAATCGAAGAGCTGCAAAATCGTTTGTTGAGATTGCAGGCCGATTTTGAAAACTTCCGCCGTCGCACCAATATAGAAAAGGAACAGCTTTCCACCTTTGTAACAGCAAATGTGGTTGGCAAGTTCTTAAAGGTTTTAGATAATTTTGAGCGTGCCGAAGCAAGCGTCGAAAAGGGCGATAATGTGGATGCAGTTGTCGACGGTATGAAAAAAATCCGCCGTCAGTTTGAAGATGCCTTCAAGGATCTGAAGGTAGAAGAAATTGAAGCTCAAAATGCCAAGTTTGACCCGAACATCCACGAAGCTGTAATGCGCGGTCATAATCCGGAGCTGGATGATGAAATCGTAGATATGGTTTTCGAAAAGGGCTATAAGCTGGGTGACAAGGTTATCCGTCACAGTAAGGTAAGAGTAAACACCAACGAATAAAGCTGGCGTGCTCTTCACAATAAATTTAAAAAATATATCACATCGATTCGGTAAAAATGCGGCAGCTGCCGCATCACCGAAGGATAGTAATCAGGAGGATAAAAATCATGGCTAAAGTAATTGGTATTGACTTAGGTACTACTAATAGTGTTGTTGCAGTTATGGAAGGCGGCGAACCTACCGTCATCACTAACCAGGAAGGCAGCCGCTTAACCCCGTCTGTTGTAGGCTTTGCTAAAAACGGCGAGCGTCTTGTTGGTCAGCTGGCAAAACGTCAGGCAGTTTCCAACCCTGACAGAACCATCAGCTCCATCAAACGTCACATGGGCGAAGGCTCTTACAGAGTAACTGTCGATGACAAAAAATATTCCCCGGAAGAAATTTCCGCAATGATTCTGCAAAAACTGAAAGCTGATGCAGAGGCTTATCTGGGCGAAACCGTATCCCAGGCAGTTATCACTGTTCCGGCATACTTCAATGACAGCCAACGTCAGGCTACTAAAGACGCAGGCAAGATTGCAGGCCTCGATGTTCTGCGTATCGTCAACGAGCCTACCGCTGCTTCTCTGGCATACGGCATTGATAAAACCGACGACCATACCATCATGGTATACGACCTCGGCGGCGGCACCTTCGATGTATCTATTCTGGATGTCGGCGACGGCGTATTCGAAGTAAAAGCAACCAACGGTGATACTCATCTGGGCGGCGATGACTTCGATAAGAAAATCATGGACTGGATGGTTGACGAATTCAAGAAAGCTGAAGGCATTGACCTTTCTACCGACCGTATGGCTATGCAACGTCTGCGTGAGGCTGCTGAAAAAGCTAAAATCGAATTGTCCGGCGTTATGAGCACCAACATCAACCTGCCGTTCATTACTGCAGGTGCTGACGGCCCGAAACATCTGGATATGGACCTGACCCGTGCTAAATTCGAAGCTATGACTGCCGATCTGGTTGAACGCACCATGGGCCCTGTTCGTCAGGCCATGAGCGATGCAGGTCTTTCCACAAGCGATATCAGCAAAGTAATCCTGGTCGGCGGTTCTTCCCGTATCCCGGCTGTACAGGCTGCTATCAAAGCATTCATGGGCAAAGAGCCTTACAAAGGAGTTAACCCGGACGAATGCGTTGCAGTAGGTGCTGCTATCCAGGCTGGCGTTCTCTCCGGTGAAGAAGGTACCGGCAACGTACTGCTGCTGGATGTAACTCCGTTGTCCTTGGGTATTGAAACCCTCGGCGGTGTATTCACCAAGATTATCGACCGTAACACCACTATCCCGACCTCTAAGAAACAGGTATTCTCTACCGCTGCAGATAACCAGCCTTCCGTTGATATCCATGTTCTGCAAGGCGAACGTGAAATGGCTGCAGACAACAAAACTCTGGGCCGCTTCGAGCTGTCCGGCATCCCGGCTGCACCGCGTGGAATTCCTAAAATCGAAGTTTCCTTCGACATCGATGCTAACGGTATCGTTAACGTAAGCGCTAAAGACCTTGGCACCGGTAAAGAACAAAAGATTACCATTACCTCCTCCGGCACCCTTGATAAGGACGAAGTAGACAGAATGGTTAAAGAAGCAGAAGCTAACGCTGAAGCTGATAAGAAACGCAAAGAAGGCGTAGAAGTTCGCAACCAGGCCGACAACATGTGCTATCAGGCTGAAAAGACCATGAAAGACATGGAAGGCAAAGGCAAGGATGAATTAATCGCTAAGGTTAAAGCTGCAGTTGACACCCTGAAAGAAACCATGAAGGGTGACGATCTCGACAAGATTAAAGCTGATACCGAAGCTCTGACCAAACCGTTGTACGAGCTGAGCGCTGAGCTTTACAAAGAAACTCAGGCACAAGAGGGTGCTGCGGGCGCACAAGGCGCTGCAGGTGCTCAGGGTGCTAAAAAAGCTGACGACGACGTAGTTGACGCTGAAGTTGTTGACGACGACAAGAAATAATCCTGTCTATAAAGCACCGTCTGCGTTGTTGAAACGCCTAGACGTACTAAAAGTACGCCGTCGTCGTTTCGCCTAGCATCTGATACCTTCTCACCAGCCTTCGGGTTGGGTGAAAAGAACCATCTGTGTTATTGATGCAGACGTAAAAAAGTAATATAATATTAGTGCCCAGCTGCTGTGGCAACCGCCATCATGCATCTGGGCATTATATGCTTAAATAATATTCGTTAGAAAAGTTTTAGGAGGCGCCTGTTTTGGCTAAGAGAGATTATTATGAGGTACTGGGAGTAAGCAAAACAGCTTCCCAGGACGAAATAAAAAAAGCATTCCGTAAACTGGCCCTGAAATATCATCCTGACCGCAATAAGGGCAACGAAGAAGCCATGAACAAATTCAAGGAAGCCAATGAGGCTTACAGCGTCCTTTCCGATGAGCAGAAGCGCCAGCAGTATGACCAGCTTGGCCCTGATGCCTTCGAACAGGCGCAGACTGCCGGCGGCGCCGGCGGTAATCCGTTCGGCGGAGGCTTCGGTGGCTTTGGCGGCGGAGGCATGGATGATATTTTCGATATGTTCTTCGGCGGCCAGGGACGCGGTCGCGGCGGCCGCGAAGCGGGCCCGCAGCGCGGTGCGGATTTGCGCTTTGATATGGAAATTACCTTTGAAGAGGCAGCATTCGGCGTAGAAAAGGAAATCAATCTGTATCGCGACGAAACCTGCGACCATTGCCACGGTGATGGTGCAGAACCCGGCTCCAAGGTTGAAACCTGTCCTGAATGTCACGGCTCCGGCTATGTACGCTTCACCCAGAACACCATGTTCGGTCAGATGGTAAATGAGCGTCCGTGCTCCAAGTGCCACGGCGAAGGCAAGATTATTTCCAACCCTTGTAAGGAATGCCGCGGCAAGGGTACTGTGAAGAAGAATAAACGCCTGAAGGTAAAAATTCCTGCAGGTGTAGATAACGGCTCCCGTCTGCGCGTAAGCGGCGAGGGTGAGGCCGGTGCTAAGGGCGGTCAGAGCGGTGATCTTTACGTATATCTGTACGTGAAGCCACACAAGTTCTTTGAACGTGATGGCACTACTGTTCTGTGCGAGGTACCTGTCAATATCGTACAGGCAACCCTGGGCGCTGAGATCAAGGTTCCTACGCTGGATGGTCAGGTAACCGTTAAGGTTCCCGAAGGCACTCAGCCCGGTAAGGTGCTTCGCCTGAAGGGGAAGGGTATTCCCAGCCTGCGCGGCGGTCAGCGCGGTGATCAGCTGGTTCGCATTAAGGTAGTTGTGCCGACTAAGCTGAACGAAAAGCAGAAGGAAGCACTGCGCAGCTTCGGTGAAATCAGCAAGGATAATATCAGCCCCGAGGAAAAGAGCTTCTTCAATAAAATCAAAAATCTTTTTAAATAAAAACTGTAAATAGCTTGACACTTATCGGGCTATGTGTTATCATATTCTAGTAACAAAGCAGAAGCCACTCGCTTCTCACCTTGCGGCAAACGCTCGACAGGGTTGGATATGATATTCATGCGGGTGGAATTTGTTCTGCCCGCTTTTTTATTTTGCTTATATCTGATATGTTACAGATTTTATAAGCAGTAATTGCTTATCTGATGTTCATGGAGGTGAATTGTTATAAGTAAGGAAAGCTTGCGTATTAACGAAGAAATTCGTGCGCGTGAAGTGCGTGTTATTGCCAATGGGGGCGAACAGCTCGGCATTATGTCCAGCCGTGACGCTCTGAAGCTTGCATTAGAAAATCATCTGGACTTAGTCGAAATTGCTCCGACAGCAAAACCGCCTGTGTGCCGGATTATGGATTATGGCAAGTATCGTTACGAGCAGCAAAAACGCGAAAAAGAAGCTCGTAAGAAACAAAAGACCTTCGACATTAAAGAAGTTAAGTTGCGTCCCGGTATCGAGGACCACGACTTCAATGTTAAGTATAAGAATGCAGTACGTTTCCTGGAAGATGGCGATAAGGTAAAAGTTACCATCATGTTCCGTGGCCGCGAACTGTCTCATCCTGAGCTTGGCGAGGTGCTGCTGAATCGTATGGCACAGCAGTTGAAAGAAATTGCCGTCGTAGAAAGAGTTCCAAAATTAGAAGGCAAAAACATGATTATGATTGTTGCGCCAAAACCTGCTAAATAATAGAGGAGGAAATCACAATGCCGAAAATGAAAACCCGTAGAGCTGCTGCAAAGCGCTTCAAAAAAACCGCTTCTGGTGAATTCAAACATTTTAAAAACTTCAAGAGCCACATTCTCGAACATAAATCTCCTGCACGTAAGAGAAACCTGCGTAAAGCAGCTCTGGTGCACAAGACTGACAAAGAGCATGTAGCAAAAATGCTCCCGTACGCATAATTAAGGGATTTAAAGGAGGATACTAACAATGGCAAGAGTTAAAGTGGGCGTAACCGCTCATCGTCGTCATAAACACATTCTGAAACTGGCTAAAGGTTACTATGGTTCCCGCAGCAAACAATTCAAAAAAGCTAATGAGCTGGTAATGAAAGCTCTGTCCTATGCTCGTCGTGACCGTCGCGCTAAAAAACGCGAGTTCCGTCGTCTGTGGATCGCTCGTATCAACGCTGCTACCCGTGCTAACGGCCTGAGCTACAGCCGTTTCATCTGCGGCCTGACTAAAGCTGGCATCGAAATGAACCGCAAAGTTATGGCTGACATGGCTATCTATGACTCTGCTGCTTTCGCTAAGCTGGTAGAAGCTGCTAAAGCTGCTCTGTAAGAGAAAAGTAAATACTGACTGGTGCGTAGGCGCTGGTCTGAGCCTGCTCCTGTGTGTGCACGGGAGCAGGTTTTTTTGTAATTTGTGAGGGGTTTAGTTTTATGTTAGTAGTTTTAAGTAAAGCCCTGGCCTTTGTGCTCATCATACTTATAGGCTATATCTGCAAACGCCGCGGCTTTTTTTCACCGACCGACTATCAGGTCGTAAGCAAAATTGTTTTGAATATTACGCTGCCCTGTGCCGTAATCAACAGCTTTGCACATTTTGAGATGGATTTTTCGCTAATCGCTGCCGTCTTTTTAGGCTTATTCGGCAATCTGATGATGCTTTTTGTATCTCTGATGCTGACACGCGGTGATACGCCGGCTACCAAGATTTTCTATATCTTCAGCCTTGCGGGTTATAATGTAGGCTGCTTTACGCTGCCGTTTGCGCAGGCCTTTTTAACGCCATTTGCTGTAGTCGGTCTGTGTATGTTCGACGTGGGCAATTCGATTATGTGTACAGGTATGACCTATGCGCTGACGGCCTCCTGCATCGGTTATGCGGACGGACGCAAGGACAAATTCAGCATGAAGAATATTACGGACAAGCTGTTGCATTCGGTGCCGTTTGTTGTTTATATCAGTATGTTGGTGCTGTCGCTGGCAGGCTTCCACTTCCCTAAGAGCGTGTATACGTTTACAGAGATTGTGGGTACAGGCAACCCGTTTTTGAGTATGCTGATGATTGGTATGATGTTTGAAATTAATCTGGATAAGAAGGCGATGGGCTATGTCAAGGAGCTGTTCAGTGTGCGTTATGCAATATCGCTTTTATGCGCCGCTGCTTTTATTTATCTGGCGCCTTTCAAGCAGGAGATAAATTATGTGATTGCGCTGGCGTTTATGGCACCCTGCACGATTATCGGCCCGATTTTTGTAGAGAAGCTGGGAGCAAATGTACAGCTGGCCAGCCTGTTCAATTCATTGACAATCATTACCAGCGTCGTTCTTTTTACAGCTTTTTTCATTATAATAAATGGCTGATTGACGTTGGCTTAAATATATTAGTATAATAGTAGAAAAGTAATGTGACTACGTATAGAGGAGAAACAAGATGGAACTTACCGGATTGCAAAACCCAATGGTGAAGGCTGCAGCGGAGCTGAAGCAGAAGAAATATCGTCAGCAGCAGGGCCTGTTCTTGGCGGAGGGCCTGCGTACTGTGGAAGAAGCAGTGCGTTACGGCGCTGTGCAGAGCATTTTTTATACTGCGATTGAGGATGACCGCACCCGTGCTGTGCTAGAAGAGGCTGCGGCCAAGCAGATTAAGCTCGTCTGTGTGAGCGACAAGGTGCTGAAAAAAATTGCCGATACCGAAACGCCGCAGGGAATTATTGCTGTGTGTGAAATGCGCAGCAAGCGTCTGGATGAGTTTCTGGCATCCGGCAAAATGCTGCTTGTTCTGGACAGGGTTACGGACCCGGGAAATATCGGTACCATGCTGCGAACTGCGGATGCTGCCGGCGTAGGCGGCCTGCTGCTCTTGCAGGGCTGCGCTGATATTTATGCGCCGAAAACCGTGCGTGCTTCCATGGGCTCGCTATTCCACCTACCGGTGCTGAGCGGTTTGAGCGAGGAGCTGTTGGTGCAGGCAGCACGTAAGGCCGGCTATGAGCTGCTGGTTACCTGCCTGGACGGTGCGGATAATTTGTACAAGGCTGATTTGCAGGGACGTCTGGCTTTCGTTATGGGCAATGAGGCCAACGGCGTGAGTCCTGCTTTGCTGGCGGCAGCAGACAAGCGCGTCTTTATCCCTATGCAAGGACGTGCGGAATCGCTGAACGTGGCTATGGCTGCCGGTATAGTTATGTTTGAGGCGCTGCGTCAGAAGCTTAAATAATTTTTTAGTTTTTGCTTGACAAAAGTATCTCACTATAATATAATATCTATGTTGCCTATGGATGGGTTCCCGAGTGGTTAAAGGGAGCAGACTGTAAATCTGCCGCGTTTCGCTTCGTTGGTTCGAATCCAACCCCATCCACCAACTTAACATCGCGGGGTGGAGCAGTTGGTAGCTCGTCGGGCTCATAACCCGAAGGTCGGTGGTTCAAGTCCGCCCCCCGCAACCAACTTTATATGCTGATGTAGCTCAGTCGGCAGAGCGTATCCTTGGTAAGGATAAGGTCACCAGTTCAATCCTGGTCATCAGCTCCAAATGGCGGCGTAGCTCAGTTGGCTAGAGCATGCGGTTCATACCCGCAGTGTCCGCGGTTCGAATCCGTGCGCCGCCACCAACTGCAATTCAAGGCTTCCAAGAAATTGGGAGTCTTTTTTGTTGTCTGCAACAGGTAAATGGAATAAAAAATATTCTGCTTCGTATCATGTAAAATTTTTTGTTGGTTTTAATATTTTTACGTAAAAATAAATTGCAACAGTTTTCATACTTTTCTTGACTCATTAGTCTTTAAATGATATACTTGTAAACAGTAATAGTTCCGAAAACAGATAATAATACAAAAAAATACACATATTTGAATAAACATATGTAAAAATGACTGGTTTTGCCTATGGCGGACTTTGCCGAATTTTAATCTGTCATAGCTGTGATTGGTATATATTTTAAGGAGTGGTATGAGTATGCAGAAAAAAGATCTTTCCAAGTTAGTCCTGACAACCCTGTTGACCGGCAGCGTACTTTGGGGGGGGACAGCATTCGCTGCTGAAGAGAATTTACAAGAGTTTTCTTTGGACACCATGGTTGTTACCGCAACCAGAACGGCAATGACCGTTAAGGAAACCCCTTCGACCGTAGAGATTGTTGACAGCAAAAAGCTGGAGCAGACACAGGCTAAAACCTTGCATGATGCTTTAAAGGGCGCTTTGGGCGTTAATGTATTTAATGATTTCCAGGGACGCAGTAATGTCAGCATCCGCGGCAGTGAATCCCGTCACGTACTGATTATGGTTGACGGCAAACGTTTAGGTGGTGAGCTGTCCTACAACTCTGCTAACGCTTGGGATGTAGACCGTATTCGTATGGAGGACGTTGAAAGAGTAGAAATTATCCGTGGACCTGCAGGCGCACTTTATGGCAGTGACGCTATGGGTGGCGTTATCAACGTTATTACCAAAACACCTAATAAAAACATCGCTGAAATAAACTACGAATATGGCTGGTATGAAAATGGTAATGGTGCAGGCTATAAGAGTAATCTTTATCTGCAGGGAGCAGAGAATAACTACTCCTATAAAATTAATGCAGGTCTCAACAAGAACAGACCGTATGAGGTTTCTGAAGGAAATGACGCAAATTTCTATGGTAAAGAGCAACCTTTGTCTTTAAATGTTGGCTATACTTTTGAAAACGGTAATAAGTTGAGTGCTGATTTTAGTAGAATTAAGGAAGAAAATGAACAAAATAGTAAAAGTGTCACTCAAAGAGTTATAAACATGGGAATGATGGGGGAAGTTCCTCAAGAAAGTACTGCTTACAGTACCGTTGCTAATGATAATAAACGTACCGATTATGCATTGACTTACAATGGTAATGATGATAAGCATGATTGGATGATTAGAACATATAAGTCTGTTTATGATAAAAATTACACCAGTATAAAAGACACTTATAAAAAACTTTTCATTATGGGCAATTGGAGGGATCAAGCACATGAAGCTCCAAGTGTTAAGCAGGATACAGTTAAACGTACATTATCTGTTATAGAAGGTAAGGATACTATTAATCTTAGTGATAAACATAAAATGACTGCAGGTTTCGAGTATCGTCAGGATAAAAGTGAGGGTACCCGCTTAAAGAAAAAAAGTACTCCTTTACCTGGCGCAGGAAATAATGTACATGATGCTTATGACGAAGCAGAGATTAACTATTTAGCTGCTTATGTACAGGACGAATTTAGACCAGATAAGAAATGGTTGATAATTCCTTCTGTGCGTTTTGACCACAGCGATATATTCGGTAATGAGGTTACCAGTCGTTTGGCTACAACGTATAATGCTGCCGATGACGTACGTATTAAGGCGGTATTAGGTCAAGGCTATAAAACACCTACCGTAAATGAGTTGTATCATTATTGGGAAATGTACCCTGGTAAATCTATGGGGCCGACATATTACAATTATGGCAGATTTTTTGAAGGTAATCCTGATTTAAAACCAGAAAAATCTTTGAGCTATGAATTAGCGATTGAAAAAGATTTTGGTGAGAATTCAACTATCCATTTAGGAGTTTTCCGTAATGAAGTAAAAGATTTGATTAAAGATTACTATACTGGCGTAAATACTAATTCAACTACTCATCCTGGTTTAGTTGGTATCGATAATATTATGACTTACCGCAATATTCCAGAGGCTCTTCAGCAGGGTGTTGAATTGTATGGTTCTCACAAGCTAGCCAAGGATTTGTATCTGAATGCCGGCTATACCTTCCTGGATGCAAAGGATAAAACTAGTAACAAACGTTTAACTGATAGAGCTAAGCATCAGTTTACTATGGGTATTTCCTATCAACCGGAAAACATTTATGCTTGGGATTTGAGCTTCGACCTTGTGTCTAATATCGGCTACTACTTCAATAATGGCGATAAGAGCAGCATGGGCAACTCCGTTTACGAAACCAAGGACTTCACCATTGCCAATATCATGGCTTCCAGACATCTCAACAAGGATACCAAGATTTATCTGGGCATTGACAACATCAGCAATCACCAGAACTTTGGTAACTATGCTGATGGCAATCTCGGTCGCTTGTACAGAGTTGGTATGGAATATAAATTCTAAACATAGCGGTAAAGTAAAAGAACAAATAAAGCAGGCCCGATGGCCTGCTTTGTTTGCCTAACGAGGAAGTATTATGAGAAAAATTTTCAGTTTCATTTTTACAGTTCTTATAGTATGCTTATGTATAAGCGGTTGCTCACCGCTAACCGGCAGCTCCGGTTCAGGCTCCGCAATAAAAATCACCGATGATAACCAGCGTATTGTTACCTTGAAAAAGGTGCCCGAAAGAATTGTTGTTCTGTCACCGTCTTTTTTAGAGCTGGTGGAGGCAGTAGATGGCAAGGTTGTTGGCCGTGCCAAAACACAGGTAGGCAAGGTGCCCGCTTTTGCCAAGGATGCTGCCGAGGTAGGCTTTATCTTTAATATTAATGTAGAAAAAATCGTGGAGCTGAAGCCTGATCTGGTAATTGCTTACAAGGGCATGCACGAGCGTTATCTGCATACATTGGAATCCAACAATATTCCAGTTGTTGTTCTGAATCTGAAATCCTATGAGGATGTTAAGCACAGCATGCTCACCATTGGCAAAATAATGCGTAAGGATGATAAGGCGCAGAAGGTTGTGGCAAATCTCGATAAGGATATCAATGCTACAGTAAGCAAGCTGCCTAAAAGCGAGCGCAGCGTAGCGATTCTGCACACCACCAGCATGGGCATTACTATGGAAAAGGAAACGAGCATTGCCGGCTGTTGTGCCAAAATGCTTAAACTGCGCAACGTAGTACAGGGCGAAACCAAACCTGTCAGCGGACCGATGGGAACTCAGCCTGACAAGGCTCCCTACAGCTTAGAGGATTTGCTGGAGAAAAATCCGCAGGTAATTTTTATCACCTCTATGGGTGCGCCGCGTGATGCTGAGGGCAATCCCAAGCTGGAGATTATGAATAATGAAGCATGGCAATCTATCGACGCAGTAAAAAATAAGCAGGTATTTTTCCTGCCGGACGATTTGTTCCTGCTCAATCCGGGGTTAGAATATCCTAAGGCAGTGCGCTACATGGCAGCAAAAATGTATCCTGATACAGTAAAGGAGTAGGCTGATGATTGATTACGCAAAAAATATTCAGGCGTTTTATGAGCGCGATGATTATAAGGCTCTTGCCGGCCAATCGGGGGCAACTGCTGTTGAAGCAAGCTTCAAAGATCTGACCTATATTCCGCGCAAGACCAAACCGTTGCCTGGGATGATGGCCGGGACTATGCTGCAGGAGTTTGCTTTGCAGCCTGCGCAGCCTACGGCGCTGTATCTGCATATTCCGTTCTGCAATCTGCGCTGCTCCTACTGCAGCTTTTACCGCAATCCCTTTGAGGCGGAGCAGGTGGAAGAATATGTGCAGGCGCTTTTGGCAGAGCTGGATTTCCTGCAGCAGCAGGGTGTTTTTGCCAAGCAAAGACCGGAAGCTGTTTTCTTTGGCGGTGGCACACCGTCGGTGCTCAATCCGGCGCAAATCAGTGCGCTGCTGAACAAAATTCACAGTGCTGCTAGCCTGGCGGATAATTGTGAGGTAACCTTTGAAAGCAGTATCTATGATTTATCGGCGGATAAGCTGGATGCCTGCATTGCCGGCGGCGTGAACCGCTTCAGCTTCGGCGTTCAGGCCTTTGATACGCATTTGCGCCGCTCCTTAGGCAGGCTTAATGCCAAGGAAGAGGTAACGGGCAAGCTCGAAGAGGTGGCAGCTAAAGGCGTCAAGGTTATTATCGACCTGATTTACGGCCTGAACGGCCAGACGCAGGCCATGCTGCTGAACGATATCGGAACGGCGCTGGCCTGCGGCGTGAGCGGTATGGATTTGTACAAGCTGCAGATTATGCCTAAATCTCCCTTAGGTCAGGCGATTGCCAAGGGCAACATCAAATACGAATATAACGACAGAATGCTGGCGGAAATGTTCGTTGCTGCCGATGCGTTGCTTGCAGAGCAGGGGGCCAAGGCGCTGAGCTGCTGCCATTGGGCAATGCGCGAGGATGAACGCAGCGGTTACAATACGCTGGTGAAGAGCGGTGCGAATATCATTACCTGCGGTGCGGCCTGCGGCGGTCACATGGGAATGTATAACTATATGAAGACTATGGAACGAAGCGACTATGTAAAAAAGGCTACGTCCGGGCAGTACGCCGTTATGGGCATGGGCAAGCATAACGAAAATTATCTGCTGCTGGAAAAGTTGTCCGGACAGTGTGATGCGGGCAAGCTTGATTTTGCTTTGCTGAAGCAGTATAGCGATGCGGATTGGGAAAGCCTGCTTGCGCCGCTTTTGGAGCAGTGGGAGCTTTTGGACCTGCTTTACGCAGTGGATGGCAAGTATTACTTTACGGCGAAGGGAAAATATTACTATCGTCAGATGGACAGAGTGCTGCTGACAGCTGCGGAGTGCGCACTTTACGGCAAACCGGGACTGATGGAGCAGGCAGGCCAGAAGATGATGGGCATTATGAAGAATATGAAATAAAAGGAGTGTACTACTATGCAGGACATTTTAATCGTTTATGACAGCAAAACCGGTAATACGGAAAAGGTTGCCAAGGCTTTGGCCGAGGCTGCAGGCGAACGCTGCGTGCTGGCGCAGGTTGACGCTGCTCCGGCTGCGGATGACTTTGCTGTTGTTGTGGCAGGATACTGGGTTGACAAGGGCGCACCGAATGCGAAGATGAAAAAATATTTGGAGAATTTGCACGGCAAAAAGGTAGTGCTGTTCCAAACCTTGGGTGCAGACCCGGCGAGCGACCACGCTGTAAGCTCCCTAGTAAATGCAGGCGTATTAATGAACAAGGACTGCAAGGTACTGGGTACTTTATCTATCCGCGGTGCGATTGACCCGGCGCTGATTGCCATGATGCGCAAGATGCCGGCAGGCAGCCCGCACAGCCCCAGTCCCGAGAGCGAAGCCCGTTGGGCTGCTGCAGCCAGCCATCCTGATGCAGCGGACTTGGCGAAGGCCAAGAGCTTTATGCAGGGCTTTTTGGCTATGTATGACAAGTTTTTGAAGATGATGTAAGAGCAGTCCTTCATATAAGAACAGTGTTTTATAATGCGCAGTCGCAGTTTGGCTGCGCATTTATTATTGTAAAAGCATTTTAGGGCAGATAAATTTAAACGATGAACTAAAAGTGTAGAACTATTGACAAAATTGTGTCTTGCGTAAAGTTCGCTCATAGTGTACAATGGATGTAGTCATTAAATGCAATTTTGAAAGGAAGGTGCATTATGAAAAAATTATTAGTGCTCATCATGGCAGCTTTGATGATTCTTGCTATGGCTGTTGCAGGCTGTGGCGGCGATGACAAAAAAGCTGACAACGGCAGTACTCCACACAAGGAAAAGCTGGTTATCGGTACCGATGCCGATATCAACAACCTTAACCTGCAAAAACAACAGGACGCTGCCAACAACGTTATTCTGAAGAACACTCACCAGACTCTGGTATTCTTCAATAACGGCTCTCAAGGCAAGGAGCGTTTCGGCCCCGGTCTGGCTACCGACTGGAAGTTCGTAGATGATACCCATATCATCATGAACCTGCGTAAGGATGTATACTTCAACGACGGTAAAAAGACTCCGATGACTGCAGATGACGTTAAATTCACCCTGGATATGGCAATGAAAAACGTTATCAAATCCGCTCTGGCAGGCTATGTAAAATCTACCGTTAAAGACAAATATCAGATTGAAATCGAAATCAGCTCCTATAACAACGAGTTCATTCAATCTCTGTCCTCCGTTCCTCTGTCCATCCAATCCAAAAAGGCTTATGATGATGGCGTAAAAGAGCCGTGGCTTATCGGCACCGGCCCTTACAAATATGACAAATGGGTTCAAGGCGAATACTGCCGTCTGACCAAGGTTAAGGATTATTGGGGCAACAACCTGCCTGCAACCGAAAACTTTGCTCCCGGCGTATCCGATATCATCGAATTCCGTCCGATGATTGAGGCTTCTGCTCGCGTAATGGCTCTGCAGGCCGGCGAAATCGATGTATGCGTAAATCCGCCTATCAGCGATCTGAAATTCTTGAAGGATGACAAGAATATCACTGTTTACGAACAACCCGGTACCCGTCTGTTCTACTTCGCATTCAATGTTGAAAAGAAACCGTGGGATAACCAAAAACTGCGTCAGGCTGTAGCTTGCGCAATCGACAAGAAATCCGTTCTGGACGCTGCTCTGAATGGCAAAGGCACTCTGCAAAAAACCATTCTGAACCGTGGTCTGTGGGGCTTCTATGATGAAATGCCCGGCTATGACTACAATCTGGAGCGTGCTAAACAGCTGATGAAGGAATCCGGCGTAACCGGTCCTATCAAAACCACTCTGACCTATGCAACCGGCGCTCCCTATGAGCAGATTGCAACTGTTATCCAAGCTAACCTGGCACAAATCGGTATTACCGTAGATCTGGTTCCGATGGAGCAAGCTGCTCTGAAGGCTGCCTGCAAGGACGGCAAACAAAGCCTGTTCCTGTGGCGTTGGAACGAAGACTCCAAGGTTGACTTTGTATATCGCGACCTGTTCTACACCGGTTCCGGCTCCAACTATCATCACTTCTCCGATCCGAAGGCTGACAAGCTGATTGATGATGTTGCAACCCTGAAGGATCAGAACAAACGTATGGAAGCCGGCGTTGAGCTGCAAAAATACCTGGTTGACGAATGCCCGCAGGTTCCTCTGTACATTGCTAACCTGGTAGTTGCCTACAATAAAGACCTGAAAGGTCAATATTTCTACGGCGGCGGCAACCACGATTGGCGTCATGCTTATATCGCTAAATAATTTTGCTGAAAAATTTACAAAGGCGTAAAACAAGGGAGGCGTAGTCCTCTCTTGTTTTATCATAGCACCTTTTATTTGAGTTCTACGGAAAGGAGCTTTGTTGAATGCTTAAATATGTTGTCAACAGACTCCTCAGTTTGATTCCGGTAATTTTAGTAACATCTTTTCTGATTTACTGGGCAATGAGTCTTACTGAGGGCGACCCCGCAATGATGATTGCCGGCGACGGCGCTTCGAAGGAAATGATTGATCAGATCCGCCATGATCTTGGTCTGGACCAGCCTTTCCTGCTGCAATATTTTAACTATATGAGAGGTATGCTTGTAGGTGATATGGGCAAATCCTATGTAACCAACAAGGACGTATTCCATACCTTCTTCCAATATCTGCCGAACACCCTGTATCTGGGTGGCGCTGCTGTTATTATCGCTACTCTGGTATCCATTCCTCTGGGCATCTACACCGCTATCCACCAGAACACCTGGAAGGATACCGCAGGCATGATTTTCGCTTTGTTCGGTACCTCCATGCCTAACTTCTGGCTGGGACTGATGCTGATTATTATCTTTGCTCTGCATCTGAGATTATTCCCGACCGGCGGCAACTTCGGCTGGAAGAGCCTGGTTCTGCCTGCTGTAACCGTAGGCTTCGGTCTGGCAGCTTTGATTACCCGTATTACCCGTTCTTCCATGCTGGACGTTATGCGTCAGGATTATATGACCACCGCGCGTGCTAAAGGCTGCAGCGAGCATCGTGTAATATACAAGCATGGTCTGAAAAACGCACTGATTCCTATTATCACTGCTATCGGTCTGCAAATGTCTTTGGTTATCACCGGCTCCGTACTGGCTGAAACCGTATTCAGCTGGCCCGGTATCGGCCGTCTGGTATACGAATCTATTACCAGACGTGATATTCCGATGGTAACAGGTTCTATTATTCTGTGTTCTATTTTGATGTGCCTGATTAACCTGGTTGTCGATCTGGTATACGCATTCTTTGATCCGCGTATCAAGGCACAGTACAGTAAGAAGGGGTGAGGAAGATGGCTGCAAAGAAAAGAACTAAAAGACGCACCATGTTCCAGGAAACCTGGCATCGTCTGCTGAAAAATAAGGGCGCTGTAATCGGCATGGCCTTTCTGGCACTGCTGTGCGTCATCGCTCTGGTAAGTCCCTTGGTATTCAACTATGAAACCGACGTTATCGGTCAGAACCTGGCTATTAAGCTGCAGCCTCCCAGCGGGGAGCACTGGTTCGGCACCGACGAATACGGCCGTGACCTGTTTGCACGTGTTATGTACGGCGCACGCTATTCCATGGCTATCGGTATCGGTTCCGTAGGCTTCGGTCTGATTGTAGGTACTATTTTAGGCTCTATTGCCGGCTTCTACGGCGGCAAGGCCGATGATATCATCATGCGCGGTATTGATATTTTCTACTCCATTCCTAACATTCTGAAGGCAGTAGTAATCGTATCTCTGCTGGGCACCAGCACCATCAACCTGATTATTGCTCTGGCAATTTCCTGCGCAACCAACTATGCGCGTATCGTGCGTGCTTCCGTTATGACAGTGCGCGATTTGGAATATGTTGAATCCTCTTATGCGATGGGCCTGCCCACCTGGAAGATTATTCTCAGACATATCCTGCCGAACTGCCTGTCTCCGATTATCGTACAGACTACTCTGCTGATCGGTACTACTATTATTTCCGCTTCCTCCCTGAGCTTTTTGGGTATCGGCGTACCGGCACCTGCTCCCGAATGGGGTGCGCTGCTTTCCGGCGGCAGAGGTCATATTCGTGATGCCAGCTACATTTGTGTTATTCCCGGTTTAGCTATTATGTTTACCGTATTAGCCTTGAACCTGTTGGGCGATGGCCTGCGCGATGCGCTGGATCCTAAGCTGAAGAAATAAGGGGGCTGCATTATGGATTTATTATTAGATATTAAGGACCTTGTGGTCCATTACGAAACAGAAGACAGCGATGTACATGCTGTCAACGGCATTGACATCGCTATCGGCAAAAAACGTACTCTGGGCCTGGTAGGCGAAACCGGTGCGGGCAAAACTACTACCGCACTGTCTATCATGAACCTTGTTCCGGATCCTCCGGGAGTTATCAAAAGCGGTACGATTAAGCTCGAAGGCAAAAACGTACTCGAAATGAGCGAGCGTGAGCTGGAGGAAATGCGCGGTAACGACGTGGCAATGATTTTCCAGGACCCGATGACTGCGCTGAACCCTGTTATGACCGTAGGCGAGCAGATTGCCGAAAGTCTGGAGCTGCACCAGAACCTTACTCCGGAGCAATCTCTGGAAAAGGCTAAGGATATGCTGAAGCTTGTTGGTATTGCCGAGGCAAGAGCCAACGACTATCCGCATCAGTTCTCCGGCGGTATGAAGCAGCGTGTAGTTATTGCTATCGCGCTGGCCTGCAGTCCCAAGCTGCTGATTGCCGATGAACCGACCACCGCACTGGATGTAACCATTCAGGCGCAGGTGCTGGAGCTGATGAAGGACCTCATCAACAACCGCGATATGTCCATGCTGATGATTACGCACAGCCTGGGTATCGTTGCCGAGGTTTGCGACGATATGGCAGTTATGTATGCCGGCCGTATTGTGGAGAAGGGCACTGTTGACGATGTATTCAACAACATGCGCCATCCCTACACCGAGGGCCTGTTCAACAGCTTGCCTAACCTGAAGGAGCAGGGCGAAATGCTGGAGCCTATCAAAGGCCTGATGCCCGACCCGGCGGATTTGCCGCCCGGATGCACCTTTGCTCCGCGTTGTCCCTATGCTACCGAAGCATGCTCTGCCTCTGTGCCTGAGCTGCATTCCGTAGATGGCAGCAAAACTCATTTTGTAGCCTGCCACGCTTATTCCAGACCCGGATTTGCTTTAAGGAGGAACCAAAAATGAGTAATGCTCCGCTGTTAGTTATTGACAATCTGTCCAAATATTTTAATACCGCTGCAGGTCAGCTGCACGCTGTCGACGGTGTAAGCTTTACTCTGGAGGAAGGCAAAACTCTGGGTATCGTAGGTGAATCCGGCTGCGGTAAATCCACCACCGGACGCTGCATTCTGAAGCTGATTGAGCCCACCAGCGGCAAAATCATCTTTCAGGGCAACGATATCACCAAGCTGAGCCGTAAGGAAATGCGCCCGCTGCGCCAGAAGATGCAGATGGTATTCCAGGATCCGTTTTCCTCTCTGGATCCGCGTGAAACCGTTATGCAGCTTATCAGCGAGCCTATTATCGAGCATAAGCTGATTAAAGGCAGGGAAGCGATTGAAGAACGCACTCTGGAGCTGATGCGTACCGTTGGTCTGGCAGAGCGCTATGCCAATGTATATCCGCATGAGCTGGACGGCGGCCGCCGTCAGCGTATCGGCATTGCCCGTGCTTTGGCTATGAATCCTAAAATCATTGTTTGCGACGAGCCTGTTTCCGCGCTGGACGTTTCCATTCAGGCGCAGATTCTGAACCTGCTCAAGCAGCTGCAAAAGGATTTGGGACTTACCTATATCTTCATCACCCATGACTTGTCCGTTGTAAAATATTTCTCGGATGATATTGCGGTTATGTATATGGGCACCATGGTAGAAAAAGCACCTGCTAATCTGCTGTTCAAAAATCCGCTGCATCCTTATACTAAGGCACTGCTTTCGGCAATTCCTCTGCCTATCGTGGGCAAGGATAAGCCTAAGCGTCAGGTTATCAAGGGCGAAATTACCGCTCCTATCAACCTGCCGGATGCCTGCCGTTTCATGAAGCGCTGCGACTGCCCTGTTGCCGGCGTTTGTGATAAAGGCAATCCTGTACTGCGCGAGGTTGAGCCGCAGCATTTTGTGGCCTGCTCCTGCGTAAAATAATTTATATTGAAAAAATTAATCGCCCTCTGAAAAGCTGATTTCAGGGGGCGATTTTCCCTTATCCTATTGGTGATTCCCTTATTTTATGGTATAATTTAAGGAAATGGAAGGAGGAGTAAGGGAATGAGAAGCTTTAACTACTCAATAATTAGAGAACAAAAATGGGATTCAGAAATTTTGAGCTTGATAGCTGCAATTTATAAAGAGGCAGGTAAACAGGAGCTTTTTGTAAAGCAACGGCCGGAAGAGCTAAATAAGCTGGTAGAAATAGCAAAAATTCAAAGTACGGAAGCGTCTAATGCGATTGAGGGCATTGTTACGACTAGCACTAGAATACGTGAGCTTGTAAACGAGAAAACAACACCGAGAAATCGTGATGAGCAGGAAATTGCCGGCTATCGTGATGTATTAAATATAATACATGAGAATTTCGATGTTATCCCCATCTCCAAAAACTATATTTTACAGCTTCATAAAATTTTGTATGGACATATGAATAACCCGCTTGCAGGAAGAACAAAAAGCGTGCAAAATTATATCAGTGCTACTTACCCGGATGGTAGTACTAAGATTTTATTTACACCGCTTGCTCCTTACGAAACACCGGAAGCGCTTAAGCGTATCTGTGAAGAATATAATATGGTTATAGGCAATTCGGAGCTAGAACCGCTTATCGCTATACCTATTTTTATTCATGATTTTTTATGCATTCATCCCTTTAATGATGGCAATGGAAGAATGAGCCGCTTGCTGACAACCTTACTTTTGTATAGAAGTGGTTTTTATGTTGGAAAATATATTTCTTTGGAAGCTAAAGTTGCGCAGAATAAGGATTTATATTATGAAGCGTTGGCTGATTCGCAAATAGGCTGGCATGAGGGTAAGGAAGATGCTATACCATTTGTAAAATATATTTTGGGGACCATTCTTGCTGCTTATAAAGACTTTGAAGAACGTATGACTATCATTGAGCCTAAGCTTTCTGCGCTGGAAATGGTACGTAGAGCAAGTGAAAATAAAATTGGACGCTTTAATAAGCAGGATATTCGTGAGCTTTGTTCTACACTCAGCGACAGCTCTATTGAAGCTGCTCTGCGTAAGCTGGTGCTTTCCGGTGAATTGCAAAAAGAAGGCAAGGGGAAAAGCACTTGCTATTTTAGAGTTAAATGAGGATATTAAAAATAGAGTAAAATTAACCGCCATATGAAAAGCTGATTTCAAGGGGCGGTTTTGTCCAATATTTGTTACTTTCGTCCAATTATATACCAATTTTGGACGAAAAGTAAATAGGCTGGATGAAAGGAGAAAATAATAAATCATTTTTCCCCTCTTTATCTTTTGCTCAAAAAGTGCTATAATAAACATCAAATTGAATCGACCCCTGATAACACGATGAACAAGCAAGTAGGCTTAAGGCTGTGTTTAAGAGAGCGAAGTCGCCGGCTGTAAGCTTCGCACACAAAATTATGCCGAAGTTCCCTTGGGAGTGTCCTGCCTGAAGGCCGCATGGCTGCGTAGGGTGGGCGTAAGGCTGCGTTAAAGCTTGCAAATGAAGGAACAAATTTGGGTGGTACCGCGAAGCTTTTCGCCCCTGTAAACTTATCAGTTTTGCAGGGGCGTTTTCTTATTTTTAAAGACAGTTGATAAAGCACCATCTACTGCGGTTATTCCGCATATCCGGTACTTTCTAAGCTGTCAAAGGAAGAAAGGATGAAATCAATGAAAGAAAAATTAGAAGCATTAAAAGCACAGGCTTTAGAAGAGCTTGCTGCCGTAACTTCTCTTGATGCGCTCAAGGACCTGCGCGTCAAATATCTGGGCAAAAAAGGCCCGATGACCGAAATCCTGCGCGGCATGGGCAAGCTGCCTGCCGAAGAACGTCCGAAAATCGGCCAGATTGTTAACGAAATCAAGGCTGAGCTGGAAGGCAAAATCAACGAAGCAACTGCATTTTTGGAGAAAAAAGCGCTGGCTGACAAGCTCGCTAACGAGCAGGTTGATATTACTTTGCCAGGCCGCAAGCCGAAAACCGGTCATCTGCATCCCGTAACATTGACCATGCGTGAGATTAAGAAAATCTTCATGCGTATGGGCTTTGATGTTTGTGACGGTCCGGAAATTGAGGATGTATACCACAACTTCACCGCATTGAATCTGCCGCCTGATCATCCGGCACTGGATATGCAGGATTCCTTCTATATTACCGAAAATTATCTGCTGCGCACTCAAACCTCCGGCGTGCAGGCGCGTACTTTGGAAAGCAAGGAGCCTAACACTCCGATTCGCATGATTTGCCCCGGTACCGTTTACCGCTGCGACTACGACGCAACCCACTCCCCGATGTTCCATCAGGTAGAAGGCCTTGTTGTAGATAAAAACATCAGCCTGGCAGATTTGAAAGGCACTCTGGAGCTGTTCTGTAAGCAAATGTTCGGCGAGGATGTTAAGGTTCGTCTGCGTCCTTCCTACTTCCCGTTCACCGAGCCTTCTGTAGAAGTGGACGTATCCTGCCCGATTTGCCATGCTAAGGGCGGCGGCTGCCATGTCTGCAAGGACAGCGGCTGGCTGGAAATCCTTGGCGCCGGTGTTGTACATCCCAACGTACTGCGCATGAGCGGTTATGATCCCGAGAAAATGACCGGTTTTGCCTTTGGTCTGGGCGTTGAACGTATCGCTATGCTGAAATACGGCATTGACGATTTGCGCCTGTTCTTCGAAAACGACCAACGCTTCATCAGTCAGTTCAAATAAGGAGGATCAATCATGCTTGCATCTTTAGAATGGTTAAAACAATATGTAGATATTAACATCTCCGTTGCGGAGCTGTGCGATAAAATTACCCGTGTCGGCCTGGAGGTTGACACCGTTACCCAACTGGGCAAGGGCCTGGAGGGTGTTATCACCGGTAAGGTTATGGAAATTCATCGTCACCCGGACAGCGACCACCTGTGGGTTTGCATGCTGGATTACGGCCAAGGCGGCGAGCCGGTGCAGATTCTTACCGGCGCGCAAAACGTACATCAATATGACATTGTGCCTGTTGCCGTAGTTGGCAGCGTACTGCCTCCGAGCGAGCGCAACCCGCAAGGCCTGAAGCTGAAAAAAGCTAAAATGCGCGGCCTTGATTCCTTCGGTATGCTGTGCAGTGCCGATGAGCTGGGCATTGAATCCAAGCTGCTGCTGCCGGAGCAAAGAAACGGTATCTTCATTCTGCCGGAAAACACTCCGATTGGCGTAGACATCAAAACCGTTTTAGGCCTGGATGATACCGTTATCGATATCGACCTGACCAGCAACCGTGCCGACTGCTTCAGCATTATCGGTCTGGCGCGCGAAATCAGCGCTATTACAGGCTGCCCGCTGAAAATGCCCGCTATGGACGTTAAGGAAGCTGCTGCAGGTAAGGCCAGCGATTATGTAAACGTAAAAATTGACGCACCGGAGCTTTGCTCCCGCTTTGCTACCCGCGTGCTGAAGGATATCAAAATTATGCCTTCTCCCGAATGGATGCAGCGCCGTCTGCGTGCCTGCGGCGTGCGCCCCATCAGCAACGTAGTTGACGTTACCAACTATGTAATGCTGGAGCTGGGCCAGCCGATGCATGCTTATGATGCCGACAAGGTTGCAGGCCACACTCTGATTGTGCGCCGTGCAGAAGAAGGCGAAAAGCTCGTTACCCTCGACGGCAAGGAGCGTGAGCTGACCTCCGCTATGATTACCATCGGTGATGCCGAAAAGGCTGCCGGTCTTGGCGGTGTTATGGGCGGTCTTTTGACCGAGGTTACCGACGAAACCAAGAACGTTATTCTGGAGGCTGCTTCCTTCCACGGTCCTTCCATTCGCCGCACCTCCCGTGCGCTGGGCTTGCGCAGTGAAGCCAGCGGTCGTTTTGAGCGCGGTGTTGATACCATCCGCGACCATGACGCACTGAACCGTGCTGCTCACTTGCTGGAGCAAATGGGTGCCTGCGAAACCTTCAGCGGTATCGTAGAGGCTTATCCGGAGGAGCTGAAGCCGGCGGTAATCACCACTACCGCAGCAAAGATTAACGGCCGCATCGGCGTAAACATCGCTGAGGACGAAATGGTTGCTATCCTTAGCAAATTGGGCTTCGGTGTAGAAGCAAAGGACGGCGAGCTGCTGATTACCGCTCCTACCTGGCGCCGTGACATCGACTGCGATGCCGATATCAGCGAAGAAATTGCGCGTATGCATGGCTATGATTTCATCGAAAGCCATCAGCCGGAGCTGACCATCACCCAAGGCAGCCAGTCCGTGCTGGACGATGTTAAGGATGATGTACAGGATTACATGGTAGGCGCAGGCCTGAGCGAAATGATGACCTATAGCTTCATCAAGGCTAACGCTTACGATAAAATGCTGCTGCCGGCAGATGATGCACGCCGTAACTGCATCGAGCTGCTGAACCCGATTACCGACGCCTTCTCCGTAATGCGTACCACTATGGTTCCGAGCGCACTGCAGACTGCCTCCTTCAACCTGCGCAACCACAACAGCAGTGTTGCTCTGTTTGAAATCGGCCGTATCTTCCTGCCGAAGGCACTGCCGCTGACCGAGGATCCCGCAGAGCGTCAGCTGCTGACCGCAGTACTGAGCGGCAGCCGCAAAGCACTCAACTGGTGCGATGATAAGGGCAGCGTTGACTTCTATGATATGAAGGGCATCGTTGAAGGCCTGCTGGAAGCAATGCAGGTGAGCGATTACACCATGACTCGCAGCCAACAGCCGTACCTGCATCCGGGCAAGAGCTGTGACATCGTTGTTAATGGCGAGGTTATCGGCTCCTTCGGCGAGGTACACCCGGTAGTTCAGGAAAACTTTGAGCTGGATCAGGTTACCTACGTGCTGGAAATGGCCGTAGAGCCTTTGGTAGCAAGCGCAACCGCTGTACCGCAATACAAGCATCTGCCCAAGTTCCCGAGCATGAGCCGCGATATTGCCGTTGTTGTTCCGGCCGAAGTAACCAATGCCGAGTTGGAGCAGGTTATCCGTGCGCATGCAGGCGAGCTGCTGCAGGGTGTGCGTGTATTCGATATCTACACCGGCAAGCAGGTTGCCGCAGGCTGCAAATCCATGGCCTTCAACCTGACCTATCAGGCTGCTGACCGCACCCTGACCGACGCTGAGGTTGATGCTTCTATGAAGAAGGTAATCGCTGAGGTTGCCGAAGCATATAAGGCTAAGCTGAGAGATTAATTAAGATATAATTATTACATATAAAAGGACTCGCTGCCGCTTTTTAGCGGTGGCGGGTCTTTTGCATTGGTACAAAAATTCCGTTGTTAAAATATCTGCTTTACAAATTCCTATCGATGTACTATGATAATAGTGAGGACCAATATTTTTTATTGAGGGGGTTTTCTTATGTACAAATTATGGAACATGTTAGCAGAAATGAAATCAGATGCTTATGAATGGGTGGAGCTTTCCCACTCCATGAACAATGACAGCCCGGTGTGGAGCGGTATTCCCGCAGGCTCGGTAGAGGTTAGCAAGACAGTTTTCGATTGGGGCAACCCGATGCTGGAATGTTTGATTCAGACCTTCAAATTTCCCGGCCAATACGGCACGCATATTGACTTTCCCGGTCACTTTGTTAAGGATATGCCTTTATCCGAAGCGTTCGGCGCGCAGCAGATGCTGTTTCCCTTGTGCGTGATTGATATCACAGCCAAGGTGGCGGAGGATGTGCATTACGCCGTAACGGTGGAGGACATCAAGGCTTATGAGGCAGAATACGGAGCGATTCCCGACGGCGCTTTTGTGGCATTGCGCACCGACTGGTATAAAAACTGGCCGGATATGGATAAGCTGAGCGGTATTGCTGCCGACGGCAGCGAAAACTTCCCCGGCTGGTCTCTGCCGGCGCTGCAATACATTTATGAAGAGCGCAATGCTGCAGCCAACGGCCACGAAACGCTGGATACCGATGCTTCGGCAGAGGCTGCCAAGGCAGGAGATTTGGCGTGCGAGCGCTATGTGCTGGGCAAGGGCAAGCTGCAGATTGAAGTGCTGCAGAACCTGGACCGCGTGGCACCTGCGGGAGCATTGCTTGTTGCTGCCTGGCCGCGCATTGAAGGAGCGACCGGCTTGCCGGCGCGTGTGTTGGCAATTACTCCGAAAAAATAAAAAATTTGCTTGCTTTAAGCTGACAGATCAAGAAAGAAGCGTACATACGGAGTGTGAGTATGTACGCTTTTTTATTGGCGTGAAAGGTAATGAAGCAAGCAGGAGCTTTTGCTAATGACAAAGCAGAAAAAATATGCAAAATTTGAGTTTGACTTTACATAAAGATTCTGAAACTTCAGACGGCTGAAAGTTACTTTTGTGTATTGGGAGATAAAGAAAATTAAATTTATTTAATAAATGCAGTATGCGTTCGAGGAAGAAAGTTTAACTGTAAGATTAAAAGTTATTGAGAAAAATATTAGATTTTACATAAATTGCCTTGCGCTTTGGATGATGAAAGTGGTATAATGAGTTCAAATAAATGTCAAAATTAGATGCCTTGACTAATTTTGAGGTATTTATTAAATTTATGAGAAAAGAAGGGTTTCTTATGAAAAAATGTTGGTTAAAGCTGTTGCACTCAGCTTAGTATTGGGTGGCGTTGGTTTTGTTGCTAATGATGCATTGGCTGCTAAAATCGGAGATGGTGTTAAAGTTCATTCTGCAGATATTCCTCTTAAAGGATATGATGTAAAAACTTCTGAAAAAATAAATACTACTTTTGCTGAGCAAAAGGATTTAGTTGCAGTTAATGAAGAAGCTGCAGCTGCTGCAAAAGCTGCAGGTGAAGCAAAGGCAACTGCAAATGAAGCTAAAGATGCTGCTGTTAAAAATGCAGAAGCAATCAAAACTAAAGCTGATGCTTGGGACACAGCTAAAAAATTTGCTAATGTACAAGAGCAATTATATACTCAGGATAACAAGAATAAAGTACAAGATGCTTCCATCAAAGCAAACGGCGCAGCAATCAAAGCTAACAAAGAGGCAATCGAAGCTAACGCTGATGCAATCAAAACAAACAAAGCAGAAGCTGATGCAACAAATGAATATTTTAACAGCCGTATCGAAAACAATACCGATAACATCTATAAAAACAAAGTTGCTATCGAAAACGAAGTAAAAGCTCGTGAAGATGCTGACAACAAACTGAGCGACAGAATCAATGACGAAGTAACTACCCGTGCTAATGAAGACAAACGCATCGAAGCTAAATTTGACGGCGAAGTAGCTCGTCTGGATAGCAAAATCGACAAGCTGGATGCTCGTGTAGAAAAAGTTGGCGCTATGGCTGCTGCTATTGCTAACCTGCACACCATGGGTTATGATCCGGAAGCTCCGACCGAAATCGCTGTAGGCGTTGGCCAATACCGCGACAAGACAGGTATGGCTCTGGGTGCATTCCACTATCCTAACCGCGACTTCATGCTGAGCTTCAGCGTATCCACCGCCGGCGACGAATACATGGGCGGCATCGGTGCAACCTGGAAATTCGGCCGCAAAACTCCGGAAGAACTGCGTCAAGCTGAAGCTGAAAAAGCTGCAAAAGCAAAACTGGCTAAAGCAGAAGCTGCTAAAAAAGCTGCAAAAGACGCTCGTGTAGCTGCTCAACAAAAGAGACATGCAGAAATGCTGGCTGCTCGCACCGCTAAATAATTTATCGTAAAATCCTATAATCATATAATCACGAAGAGGGCAAGAGTGACTTTGCCCTCTTTTTGTTATATAATGGATATAATAAAATTGTTGATTATGCGAGGTGCAAAAAATGCGTTACATTAAGCTTTTGATAATGCTGATATTATTGAGTATTGCTGCCGTAGGCAACTGCCAGAACCTGCAGAAGGCAGGCGAAACCGATGTTGGCGTACTTTATGTGGATGTTGATTCGGTGCAGAGCCTGAGCAAAAGCGGGCAGCTGTATCTGGCTGTGTTTGCGGAGGAGCAGTACACAGACGCTGATTTTCTGAATTTGCTGCACGAGGACGAATCGCTGCAAAACGCCGTCGGTGCTATGTATTTGTATCTTTTCAACAGCAACGGTACGGAATATACCAAGGCAGCACACTATATTATTGATAAAGACGGCAAGGTGTGCCTGGACATGGGCGGTGAAACCGCAGTGCAGCAGACAAAGGGCAGCAAGGAAATGCTTAATGTATATACCAAAGCATTGGATGCATTAAACAAAAAGGTGCAGCAGAACAAATGGCTGCATAAATAAAAGCCTGCGGAAAAACTTGGAGCACGCAGAACCTGCGGGAGCATTGCCTGTTGCGGTTGAGCGCATGTGCCGGTGCTTACAGAAAAAATTAGCAAAATTTTACACACTTTAAACTGACAGATTAAAAATGAAGCGTACGTACGACTTGCGAGTATGTACGCTTTTTTATTGGCGTGATATAATAAATATATCAGCAAACGAAGCTGCTGATTTGCAAAAGAAAAGGGAAGTAAGATACACATGCGTAAATTAAAGTTTGTTTTTCAGATTATCATAGCCTTCATCGTGGCGCTGGCAGCGTACAGCGGCCTGTACCAGCCTAACGCCGAAAGCGTGCGTGCGGCGGTAAAAAATAACCTGCCGCAGAGCATGCAGCAGAAGCAGGACACAGGCACAGCGCAGGGCAGACTGCGCATCAGTGTGCTGGATGTGGGGCAGGCGGATGCGATTTTGCTGCAGGACGGCAAGCGTAACATTATGGTTGACGTGGGCAACGATGTTAAGGACAAGGTTGGCGACAGCGGTGGCAGGCAGGCGCTGATTAAGGCGCTGGATAAGGCCGGAGTCAATAGAATTAAGACTGTTTTCGTGACGCACCATCATCGTGACCATATGGGTAATATCATGTATGTGCGCGGTAAATACGGTGTCAGCAATATTTATGACAGTGGTTATGTGAACAACGGCTACAAAGCGTCCGTGGCGCTGAACAGTGATTTGCGCGCCGGCAGGTATAACGGACAGGCGCTGAAGGCCGGGGACAAGATTACGATTGACAAAAATTATTATATCGAGGTGCTGGCGCCGGGAGATTTCCTCAGCAAAAAGGACCTGAAGAATATGAATAACACCAGCCTGGTGCTGATGCTGCATTACGGCAGCTTTAAAATGCTGCTGACGGGTGATGCGGAGGCGCCGGTGGAGGATGCGCTGCAGCAAAAATACGGCACTGAGCTGCAGGCGGACGTGCTGAAGGTTGGCCATCACGGCAGCAAGACATCGTCCTATTGGCCGTTTGTCAGCAAGGTTAAGCCTAAGTATGCGCTTATCAGCTGCGGTGATTTTTCGATTTACAAGCATCCGAACAAGAACGTGGTAGGCAGCTTAACGCATCTTGGCGCGAAGGTGCTGACAACGCACGATCACGGTACGCTGACGGTGATAACGGACGGCAAGAGCTTTGATGTGCTGACGGAGCGGTAGGCGGTTGCCTAAAGAGCATAAGTGGGGTAGAATAGGGAATAGAAATTCTTTACAAATAAACAAGATAAAAGATAAATGAGTTTGAAAGGTGTGTTTGTGATGAAGAAAATATTGTGTTTGTTAGTTTTGCTGCTGTCGCTGACTGCAACCTGTGCAGCTTTTAATCCGCCGCAGCCACCTAGATGGTATTGGATAGGTTCTGATGCACATTACGGGGCGTGGATTGATACGGCAACGGCTAGATTTTATATAGGTAGTAAAGAGTATGGGCATAGTAATCATCAATGTGCGCTTGTATGGGTGGAATGGTATGACGCAGATAAAGATGAATATCTTATTTCGCATGATGAATATGATCTTGACTGCAGAATGAGTAGAACACTGCATGCTACGTTTTATAATAGTCAAAATGAAGTTATTAATTCGTATAACAGAAGCTATGCTGATTTTGAGGATATTATTCCCGGCAGTAATGGAGAAGTGGTATATGATGCAGTGGTTTTGTTGAAGGAAACAAGAGAAAACGCACGGAGGTTGTAATGATGAAGCATTATGAGGTAGTGGCAGCGGTAATTGAGCATGACGGAAAGATTTTGTGCATGCAGCGTAATAAAGGCAAATTTGATTATGTAAGCTATAAATTTGAGTTTCCCGGCGGTAAGGTAGAGGCTGGCGAAGAGTGTCACACTGCGCTGGAACGCGAGCTACGCGAGGAAATGGACATGGATATCAGCATTCCCGAGGATGCGTATCTGATGACGGTGGAGCACACCTATCCTGATTTTGCTATTACCATGCATGCCTATGTGTGCAAGCTGGCACAGCCCAAGTTCGTTATGAAGGAGCATGTGGCAGCAAAATGGCTGCCTCCGGCAGATTTAAGCAGCCTGGATTGGGCAGCAGCAGATATGCCGATTGTAGAGCGTCTGCAGCAAGAGGAGATTGAATAATCGTGAACAGCAGTGAACTTGCCTTGTATTTGGAGGCGGGCTTTATTGATTTTAATATTGAAACTGACGAGCGCTTTTTGCCTAAGATATTGACCAATAATCAGCAGGAGCAGGTAAAGGTATTGGAAAACCTGCTCTTTGAGCTGGAGCATTGTGATGAATTTTTCTTTTCTGTGGCATTTGTAACTAACAGCGGTATTGCCTGCTTGATTGATACGCTAAAGGAATTGGAAAATAAGCATATCAAGGGAAAAATTTTGGCTTCGCAATACCAAAACTTTACGGAACCGCGAGCGTTGCGCAGATTACTGCAGTTTCCCAATCTTGAATTGAAGATAATCACCTCTGATTATAATTTTCATGCTAAGGGTTATCTGTTCCATACACACGCAACATCTGCTAAAGATGAAAATTACACTATGATTGTCGGCAGCAGTAATTTGACGCAAAGTGCGCTGACTGTTAACCGTGAGTGGAATGTGCAGCTTTCGTCCATGAAGGATGGCGCTTTAATCAGGCAGATGCAGGAGGAGCTTAATCAGGCGTGGGATGATGCTACACCTGTTACTGAGGAATGGATTGCTGCCTATGAGCGCATTTATGGTGAAGCGCGCAGCCAACGACAGCGTGCTTATACAAAAATACATAAGCTGTACAAAATCAATCCTAATAAAATGCAGGCAGCAGCCTTGCAAAATATTGCAGCGCTTAGGGCAGAGGGCAAGAATCGCGCTTTGCTGATTTCTGCTACTGGCACTGGTAAAACATATCTTTCGGCCTTTGATGTGCGGGCAGCGCAGCCGAAACGCTGCCTGTTTATTGTGCATCGCGGGCTGATTGCGCGTAAATCTAAGGAAAGCTTTGAGCAGATTATTGATGAGCATATCACGACAGGCTTGTTTACCAGCGGTCACAGAGAAATAGACAGGGATTATGTGTTTGCTACAGTGCAGACCTTGGTAAAGGATGAAAATTTACATGCCTTTGCACCAGATGCTTTTGACTATATTATTATCGACGAAGCGCATCATGCCGGAGCCAAAAGCTACCAAAAGGTGCTGAGCTATTTTAAGCCTAAGTTTTTACTGGGTATGACGGCAACGCCGGAGCGCTCCGATGACTGCGATATTTTTAAAACCTTTGACCATAATATTGCTTACGAAATCCGTTTGCATCAGGCCTTGGCTGAAAATATGCTGGTGCCGTTTCATTATCACGGCGTAAGCGAAATTGTTGTAGATGGCGAGCTTTTAGATGATAATGCCGATTTTGTGCGCCTGACAAGTGAAGAACGTGTCAAAAATATCCTGTATTATGCAGATTTTTATGGCTGTGACCAAGGGCGTGTCAAGGGTATAGTCTTTTGCAGCAGAATAGAAGAAGCGAAGGCTCTGTCAGAGGCATTTAATCAGCATGGCAAAAGGTCTGCCTTTTTGGCTGGCGCTACCAGTGAGGAAGAGCGTGCAAGGCTTATCAAGCGTCTTGAAAGCGATGAAGAGGGCGTAGATAAGCTTGATTATCTTTTTTCGGTTGATGTTTTGAATGAAGGTGTAGATATTCCTTCCGTCAATCAGATTATTATGCTGCGTCCTACGCAGTCTGCTATTGTTTTTGTGCAGCAGCTTGGCCGTGGTCTGCGTAAGAGCAAGGCGAAGCGTTATTTGGAGGTTATTGACTTTATCGGTAACTATGAAAACAATTATATGCTGCCGATAGCGTTGTATGGTGACCGCAGCTGCAGCAAGGAAAAGCTGCGTCGCATTGTGCATAATAACTTTTTACCTGGTGCATCGACAGTTTATTTTACCGATGTGGTTCGGGAGCGCATTTTCGATTCTTTGAATAAAAATAATTTTTTAGAGCTGCGCAAGCTCAAAGAGTCCTATCAATTAGTTAAATCTAAGCTTGGTCATGCACCGATGATGCTTGATTTTCTGGCTTTGGGTGACAAGGATCCATATCTGTTTATCCAAAAGAAAAAATCCTATTATAACTTCAGGCAGTACGCAGATCATTACGAAAGCACGTTGAGTGCAACGCATGGCAGGCTGTTGGAGTTTATCTGCTTGGAGCTTGCTAATGGCAGACGCTTGGAAGAGGTTGCGCTGCTGCGCTATTTAATGCAGCATACGCAAATTGACGTGCCTGCATTTATGCAATATATGCAGGATAAATACCAGCTTACTACCTCGGCAGCAACTGTTGCCAGCGTAGTGAATGTATTGAGTATGCAATTTTTTAAAACTGCGGATGCCCAAAAATATGGTAATATGCCGTTGGTGAATGCGAATGCAGACAGCATTTGCTTAAGTGAAAAATTTAGCAGCATGCTTGCAAATAAGGAATTTTACGGCTATGTTAATGATACTTTGGCCTATGCGGAAAAACGCTTTTTGTTTGATTATAAGCCAGCAAAATTTTATCATGGCTTTAAGCTGTATGGTTCATATACGCGTAAAGATGTCTGCCGTATATTGAACTGGGCGAAGGATGAAAGCGCTGTTGTTTATGGCTATAGGGTTAAATACAACACCTGTCCGATATTTGTAACCTATAAAAAGGACGAGAATATCAGTGAAAGCACTAAATATGATGACAGATTTGCCAGTCCTACGATTTTCAACTGGCAGACGCGCAGCAGAGTCAATATTGATTCGCCTGAGGTTGTGGCGATTGAGCAGCCGGAAACACTGAAGCTCCTGTTTATCAAAAAGAGTGATGCTGAGGGCTCAGAGTTTTATTTTATGGGCGAAATGCTGCATAAGCAGAGCATCGGTACAACTATTACCGGCAATAAGGGCGAAAAGCTTTCTATTGTGCAAATGTTTTACGAAATGAAAACGCCGGTAGAAGCAAAGATTTATGATTATTTTGAAGGATAGTAGTAATGTTATTCTTGGGCGTTGCGTCAGATAAGGCTGGCGCTAAGCAGAAACCCTACGGAGGTACACCATGGAAAAACCAATAGTAAAAGACAAAGCCTTTTTGGCACAAAAATCGCAGCCTGCAACCTTTATGGATATTGCAGTAGCGCAGGATTTATTAGATACGCTTGCAGCTCATGCGGACCGTTGCGTGGGCTTGGCAGCAAATATGATCGGCGTGCAGAAATGCGTTATCGCCGTCAATATCGGTCCTACGAATATTGCTATGCTGAACCCGGAGATTATCAAGCGCTCCGGCAAATATATGACGGAGGAGGGCTGCCTGTCGCTGGAGGGCGAGCGTGCTGCAGTGCGCTACGAAAAAATTACGGTGGCTTATCAGGACATGCAGTTTAAAAAGTGCAAGCAGAGCTTCAGTGGCTTTACGGCGCAGATTATCCAGCATGAGATTGACCATTGCCATGGTATTATAATTTAAGCGCAGAGATGGCCCGAGAAACTGCAAAGTGCTTGTTTATTCAAAAAGAATGTTAGAAATTATCTTAGAAAATATCGTCACTGCTCCCGAAAGGCTTGGTCTGCCTGCAGCGTATGCAGAGTCCGACGTGCTGCTTTACAGGCAGTACGGGCGCTATGACACGGTTGCCGTGCAGCGCGAGGGCAGGCAATTATTAAAGCGTGTGGAAGCATTGCAGGCGGAGTATGACATCGCTGCATTGCCAAGGCTTGGCAAGCAATATGCCGAGTGGAGCAAAAAGCTGCAGCAGCTAAAGTTCAAACGCCTGCTGCATGGCGAGTTTGCTGCGGGCAAGGGTATTACGCTTTATGTGAATGCTATCAGGCAGGAATGTGCTGAGCATGGCTGGGATTATGCAGTCTATTATGATTCCGTGCTGGTGCATGAGCGTGTGCATCTGCTGCATTATCAGGCAGTGCTGGCGCACTTTGGCGCTGCCGGCGCAGCGGTGCAGAGTGCGGAGTACAAGCAGGCGCAGCGCTATTGGTACGGCCGGCAGACGGAGGCGGCCCAGGCTGCCGTGGTCAAGGAAACGCTGGCGGAGTTTGCCCGTTGGCTGTGGTGCCTGCAGCAGGGGCATTTGGCGCTGGCGCAGGCGTTTTTGCAGACGCCCGAGGAGGCGCGGACGTGCATTCCGTACTATCCTTATGCAGGAGTGCGGGGACTGTGCGCGTTGTATGTAAGGTCGCCGCAGGCGGCAGTGCGGGCGTATAGCGAGCTGTGGCAGCTGTCGCTGACGAGCTGGCAGCAGGCATATGCACGGATAAAAGAGCTGTAGCGCAGCAAAATAGCAAAAAAAATAACAGCCCAATTCTCAAAGCATGAGTTTTGGGCTGTTTTCTTATGCAATTTTTTAGGCAAAGCCAAACATTAAGCCGATTTGTCTTACGATAAACGCTACGCACCAGGCCACAACAAGCTCATAGCCCATAAGGCAGAGCGTGCTGGTATCCGAGTTCAGCTCGCGGTGAATGGTAGCCAGCGCTGCGACGCAGGGCGGATAGAGCAGGCAGAACACCAGGAAGGTGTAGGCGGTGAGCGGCGAAAAGAGGCTTGACAGATCAGGCGCACCGCCGCTGCCGACTGCGAGCACGGAAAGCGTACTGATGACAACCTCTTTAGCGGTGATACCACAGATGAGCGAGGTTGTTGCCTGCCAGCTGCCGAAGCCTAGCGGCGCAAAAATAGGCGCTGCCAGCTTGCCGATGGAGGCGATAATGCTGTCGGAGGCATCTACCATGTAAAAGCGGATGTCAAAGTTCTGCAGGAACCAGACGATGATGCTGACGAGGAAGATAACCGTGAAGGCCTTATGCAGAAAGTCCTTGGCTTTTTCCCACATATGCATGATGATGTTGCGCGCCGTCGGCAGACGGTAGGCAGGCAGCTCCATGACGAAGGGAACTGGCTTGCCGCGGAACACTAGGCTGTTGAGCAAAAAGCCGGAGATAACAGCAACGCAGATACCGGTGAGGTAGAGCGAAAGCATGACCAGACCGCCGTTATGCGGGAAGAAGGCGGCGATGAACATACCGTAGATAGGCAGCTTGGCGCTGCAGCTCATGAACGGTGTGAGCATGATGGTCATTTTGCGGTCGCGCTCACTGGCGAGGGTGCGCGAGGCCATGATGGCCGGCACGCTGCAGCCGAAGCCGATGATCATCGGAACAAAGGACGAACCGGAGAGGCCGATTTTACGCAGCATCTTATCCATAACGAAGGCAACACGCGCCATGTAACCGCTGTCCTCGAGCATCGAAAGGAAGAAGAACAGCGTAACGATGGTCGGCAGGAAGGAAAGCACGGCACCGACGCCGGAGAAGATGCCGTCGATAATCAGCGAATGCATCGGCGGTGCGATATCCAGCACGGTGAGCGTGTTATCAACCGAAGCTGTTACAGCATCAATAACATTGCTGAGGATGTCGCTGAGAAAAGCTCCGATAACGTCAAAGGTGAGCCAGAAAACAAGGCCCATGATAAGCACGAAAATAGGGATAGCATAAAATTTATGCGTCAGATAATGGTCGATTTTGACGGAGCGCAGCTGTGCTTCCGTATGCTTGGGCTTCTGCACGGTCTGCGCGCAGAGGTCCTCGATATAGGCATAGCGCATATCTGCCAACGCCGCTTCCTTATCCGTTTTGAGGTTTTGCTCCATTTCGGTAACGAAGTGGCCGATGATATCGCATTCGTTTTCCGAAAGCTGCAGTGCCTTGGCGAAATCGCTGTCGCCCTCGATAAGCTTGGTGGCGGTAAAGCGCAGCGGCAGGTTCTGGCGACGTGCTTTGGTTTCGATTAAGTGGGCGATACTGTGAATAGCGGTATGTACAGGACCGCTGCAGAAGTCCAGGCGTTGTGGCAGCTGCTGGTTTTGCGCAACCTCTACGGCGCGGCGCAAAAGCTCGCCCACGCCTTCGCCGGAGTTGGCGGTGATGGGGACAACAGGCACGGTCAGCGAATCCTCCATTGCTTTGATGTCAATACTGCCGCCGCTGCCGGTGAGCTCGTCCATCATGTTGAGGGCGATGACCATCGGGATATTCAGCTCGATGAGCTGCAGCGAAAGATACAGGCTGCGTTCAATATTAGTTGCGTCAATGACGTTGATAATAGCGTCCGGCTTATTGTATAACAGCAGGTCACGCGTAACAATTTCTTCCGAGGTGTAGGGAGAAAGCGAGTAGATGCCGGGCAGGTCGATAACGCCTGCGTCCGGTACGGCGAGAATCGTACCTTCCTTTTTCTGGACGGTTACACCGGGAAAGTTGCCGACGTGCTGGTTACTGCCGGTGAGATAATTGAACAGCGTGCTTTTGCCGCAGTTCTGGTTGCCGACGAGGGCGAAATGCAGCTTCATGCTTCGCTCACCTCCGGCGTAACGGTGATTTTGGCGGCTTCCTCCGCACGCAGTGTCAGTTCGTAGCCACGCAGGGAGATTTCCAGCGGGTCACCGAGCGGTGCGCGCTTGCGTACCATAACGCGGGTGCGGGGCGTGAGCCCCATATCAAGCAGACGGCGACGCAGAATGCTGCCTTCGCCGCCGACCTTAGCGATGATAGCCTCCTGACCTAAGGGAAGCTTATCTAATGTTGTAGTTTCCATGATTTTGACCTTCTTTGAGTGATTTTGCTTAAGCTTTAATTATATATATGAAGCATGAAGCGGTCAAGTAAAACAAAGCTTTTACCGATAAACTTTAATTAAAAAATATACAATGTAGATTTTGTTACAGCTTTACATGACGGTGCCGTTGGTGAGACGGATTTTTTCGGTCTTGGCTTCTGCCAGCTGGCCCTGATTAATCATACCATATTTATGCATAGCGGCCAGCACCAGCAGCTGACGTTTTTTGCAGCCCTCGGGGTTTTCCAGCGGATTGAGGCTGGTGGGCGCGTAGGGAAGTGAGGCGATGACGGCGGCCTCGGCCAGAGTCAGCGCCGAAGGTGCCTTGCCGAAGTATGTTCTGCTGGCCTGTTTAATACCGGTGGAGCCTGCGCCGAAGTAGGTGGTGTTCAGATAAAGCTCCAGAATTTCGTCCTTGCTGTAATTATCCTCCAGCATGAGCGAGAGCACGGCCTCTTCAATTTTACGCTCCATGCTTTGCTCGTGCGACAGAAAAACATTTTTGACAAACTGCTGTGTCAGCGTGCTGCCTCCCTGCACTACCTCGCCGGCGTTGATGTTGGCCAGTGCGGCGCGCAGAATGCCTTCCACGGCAATAGCGCCGTGATTATAAAAAGCGTGGTCCTCGATAGCAATCAACGCCTGCGGTATATCGCGCGACATGGCGTCAAGACTTGTCCAGTTCGGGTTTTGACGGATAGGATCGATAACCTCATCCATATTAAAGGCCAGATAGAATTTATGTACGGGCGAGGGCCATTCCTCCTTGGGAGGCAGCAGGCTGGTGAAAAGCGCCATAGCGGCGGATTTTTCGTGCTTGCTGACCTTCTGCTGTTCCTGCTGTATGGGGGTGGTAGGCTGAGCCTTATCTGTAATGTTGTCATAACCCACCATGCCTATAAAAATAAGCAAAGCCATGATAATGATTTTAAACATAAGATACACCTCGTTAGTAATTTTGATATATTTTAAACAGTGACGTGTATAGCTTTCACGTCTATTGTAACAATAAAGTGTGAATTTGGCAAAAAATACTGGTATATTTACCTTTTAGGTAGTAAAATAAGATTGTAAAATGGATTATTGTCCCTTAATTTTTACAAAAAAATTCACAAAGTGCTTGCAAAATTATACAATTTAGTTGTATAATTATCGAGTACAAAGGAGGATGGATATGAAAGCAAGTGTTATCGGTGCAACAGGCTACGCAGGAGTTGAGCTTCTGCGACTTTTGGACGGACATCCGGAAGCGGAAATTGCCGTAATTACCTCTGAGAGCAGTACGGGAGAGGCGATTGCTTCTATGTATCCGCATTTGTCGGGACGTATTGAAAAGAATCTGCAGTCTATGCAGGAGCTGGATGCTATTGCAGCAGCAAGTGATGTGATTTTTATTGCCCTGCCTCATGGCCATGCTATGAAGATAGGCAAGCAGCTGCGAGGCAGCAAGACCAAGATTATTGACCTCGGCGGCGATTATAGATTTAAGGATTACCATGTGTTTGAACAGTGGTACAAGGTGAAGCATGAGGACCCGGAGGCGCAGGCTGTCTACGGTCTGACAGAGCTTTTCCGCGATAAGGTGCGCGGGGCGCAGCTGGTGGCAAATCCCGGCTGTTACACTACCTGCAGCATTCTGGCGCTGGTGCCGCTTTTAAAATATAAGCTGATTGAAGCTCAGGGCATTGTGATTGATGCCAAAAGCGGTACGACCGGTGCGGGTCGCAGCCTGAAGGCAGGCAGTCTTTACTGCAGTGTCAACGAAAGCTTTAAGGCCTACGGTGTTGCTTCGCACCGCCATACACCGGAAATCGAGCAGATTTACAGCGAGTTTGCCGGTGAGGATGTAGTGATTCAGTTTACACCGCATCTGCTGCCTGTGGACCGCGGTATTTATGCAACCTGCTATGCACAGCTGAAGCAGGGCGTAACGGATGCTCAGATAGAAGAGGCCTATCAGGCAATGTACGGCGATGAATTTTTCATCCGTCTGCGCGGTAAGGGAGTTTGCCCGGAATTGAAGAATATTCGTGGCTCCAACTATGTGGACCTTGGCTGGCAGACAGATAAGCGTACAGGCCGTATTATTGTAATGAATTGTATTGATAATCTGGTTAAGGGTGCTGCGGGACAGGCAGTGCAGAACATGAATGTTATGTTTGGCATTGATGAAACTGCCGGCCTGCGTCAGCTGCCGCTTGTTCCTTAAGCTTGTTATAACTATTATACTATAAAATGGTGCTTAACGGTGATGCTGCCGTAGAAGAAAAGATGTAAGCACCTGAGAAAGAGGGGAATCTCATGAAGAAATTAGAAGGCTGGGTGACTGCACCGCAGGGCTTCATTGCTGCCGGCGTCAAGGCCGGTATCAAAGCCAGCGGCAATCATGATGTAGCAGTTATTTTCAGTACCGTGCCTGCGGCCTGCGGTGCGGTATTTACACAAAATAAAATGTGCGCTGCTCCTGTGCTCGTGAGCCGCGAGGTCAACAAGCACGGTTATGCGCAGGCGATTGCCGTAAACAGCGGCTGTGCCAACGCCTGCACGGGCGAGCAGGGCCTGGCGGATGCCAAGAAAATGCAGGCGCATACGGCAGAGCTTTTAGGCATCGCTCCGGAAGCAGTATTTGTCTGCTCCACCGGTGTTATCGGACAGTTCCTGCCGATGGATAAGCTTTTAACAGGCATTGCCGATGCTGTCGACAGCTTGGACGAATGCGAGGGTGAAAGCTGCGCTATGGCGATTCAGACTACGGATACCTTTATCAAGCACGCTGCCTATGAAACGGAAATCGGCGGCAAGAAGGTAACCTTCGCCGGTATCGCCAAGGGTGCTGGCATGATTCATCCGAACATGGCAACTATGCTGACCTTCATCACTACCGACGCTGCCGTTGCTCCCGATGTGCTGAAGCGCGCGGTGAAAAAGGCTGCCGACAAATCCTTCAACATGGTTGTTGTCGACGGCGATACCAGTACCAATGACAGCATGATTGTGCTGGCCAACGGTCTTGCCGAAAACGCAATCATTCTTTCGGAGGAGCATCCGGATTATCCGGCCTTCTTTGAAGCGCTGGTTGCCTGTGCTACCGACCTTGCCAAAATGATTGCGCATGACGGCGAGGGCGCTACCAAATTCCTCGAGGTAAATGTTACTGGTGCCGCAACCTGGGAGGATGCCAAAACCGCAGCGATGGCTATTGCCAAATCGCCGTTGGTAAAAACAGCCTTCTTCGGCGAGGACCCGAACTGGGGACGCATTGTCTGCGCTGCAGGCTACAGCGGTGCTGCCATGGAGGCAGATAAGGTAAACCTGTCTATCGGCGGCATCCGCCTGGTAGAAAACGGCATGAACTGCAACGTGCCTGCCGAAAAGCTGGCGCCGACCATGGCTGAGCATGATATTTCCATGAGCATCGACCTGGGGGCCGGTGAGGAAAGCGCAACTGTGTGGACTTGCGATTTTAGTTATGAGTATGTGAAGATTAACGGTGAATATCATACCTGAGTGGCCGAGTGATAAAGCACCATATACTTCGTCAAGCCTCCTCGGAGTACTGTTAGTACGCCTTCGTCGGCTTTCCTCGTCTCTGGTACTTTCTAGCTCGTCCTTGGTAGTGAGCGCATAATATTATTATGGTGGATTACATCTAATACTTTCTTTCACGTCTTTGGAGAGAAGCAATGATAAATATAAACGCAAGACAAATATATAAAAAAATGAGGGAGGACATCACTTATGTTAATGAACGAACAACAAGTACAGACCTTAATGGAAGCACTGCCGTATCTGAGCAATTTTAAAGATAAAACTATTGTCGTAAAATATGGCGGCAACGCTATGCTGAATGATGAGCTGAAAAACAAGGTGCTGCAGGATATCCTGTTCCTGCAATACGCCGGCATGCGTCCGGTAGTTGTTCACGGCGGCGGTCCGGAAATCAGCCGTCAGCTGGAGCAGGCCGGTAAAAAGAGCGAATTTGTCGGCGGTCTGCGTGTAACCGATGCAGAATCCGCAGCTATTGCCGAGATGGCGCTCGTAGGCAAAATCAACACTGACCTTGTTGGCCGTCTGAATGCTTTGGGTGGCAAGGCTGTCGGCCTCAACGGCAAGGATGCTAACCTGCTGAAGGCTAAAAAATATCTGGCTGATGTTTATGAAAACGGTGAGGTTAACCTGGTAGATATCGGTTTTGTCGGCAGCGTTAAGGAGGTCAACACCGATTTGATTAACTGCCTGCTGGACGGCGGTTATATTCCTATAATCGCTCCGACCGGCGTCGGTGACGAGGGTGAAACCTATAACATTAACGCAGATGTTGCTGCCGGTGAAATTGCCGGTGCGCTGAAGGCAGAAAAGCTGCTGGTGCTGACTGATGTCCGCGGTATTTATTCCGCATATCCGGATGAAAGCAGCTTCATTTCCACTTTGACCTTTGAAAAGGCTCATGAGCTTATCCTCAAGGGCAGCATTGACGGCGGCATGATTCCTAAGGTTCGTTCCTGCATTAAGGCTTTGAGCGGCGGTGCCAAGAAAACACATATTATTGACGGCCGTGCCGAGCATTCTATTCTGATGGAGCTGTTCAGCGACAAGGGCGTTGGTACCGAGGTAGTTAAAGAAATCTGATAGCAGGGATTTTGCATGAGGGGGGAGATATTCTTGGCAATGGATAAAAAAACTATTATAGAAGAAACAGAAAAATATTATCTGCCTGTTTTCGGCAGATATCCGATGGTTATGGAGCTTGGCCATGGCTGCCGTGTGTGGGACAACGAGGGCAATGAGTATGTGGATGCCTTTGCCGGTATTGCTGTCAACAGCCTTGGTTACAATCATCCGGTGCTGGTGAAGGCTATCAGTGAGCAGGCTGCTAAGCTGATGCACTGCTCCAATCTGTATTATACCGAGATTCAGGTAAAGGCCTTGCGTGTTGTGGCCGAGGCTACCGGTATGGACCGCATTTTCTTTGCCAACTGCGGTGCCGAGGGCAATGAGGGCGCTATGAAGCTGGCGCGTAAATACGGCGTGAGCAAAGCGCCTACGAAATATAAAATTATTTCTGCCGACGAATCCTTCCACGGACGCACCTTTGATACGCTGGCTGCTACCGGCCATGATTATTATCATGTGGGCTACGGTCCGCTGAGCCCCGGACATGTGCTTGTACCTTACGGCGATATTAAGGCGCTGGAGGCTCAAATGGATGATGATGTCTGCGCTGTTCTGCTGGAGCCTATTCAGGGCGAGGGCGGCGTGCATGTACCGCCTGCTGAGTATTTGCAGCAGGTGCGTGCGCTGTGCGATAAGCATGATGCGCTGCTGATTTTCGACGAGGTGCAGACCGGTGTTGCTCGTACCGGCAAATGGTTTGCTTATATGCACAGCGGCGTGAAGCCTGATATCCTGACCTTTGCCAAGGGCATCGGCGGAGGCTTCCCAGTTGCAGGCTTTGCTGTGCCGGAGCGCCTGGCGCATGTGTTTAAGCCCGGCGACCACGGCGGCACCTTCGGCGGTAACCCGCTGGCCTGCGCCGCTGTATACGCAACGCTGACGACTATTAAGTCCGAAGGACTGGTAGACAAGGTTGCGGAGAAGGGTGAATACTTTAAGAATGAGCTGCGTACGCTGCAGGAAAAATATCCTGACAAGGTTACCGATGTCCGCGGCTGCGGCCTGATGCTGGGCATGGAGGTTGCCGGCGAGGGCAAGCCGATTGTGGAAAGCTGCCTGGAAAACCATGTTATTGTGAACTGTACTGCGGGTAATGTTATCCGCATTGTACCGCCGCTGATTATCAGCAAGGAAGAAATTGATATCGTGGTTGCTGCGCTGGATAAGGCGCTGGCGGCCTATTAAAAACGAGAGGGGATAAAAAATGAGTTTAAAAGACAAAGACCTGATTTCTATTCATGACCTTAGCGTAGGCGAGGTCGCAACAATTCTTGATGTGGCAAAAAAATTGAAACGTAAGCAAAAGGCCGGTGAGCCTCACCAATATTTGAAGGGCAAAACTCTGGCTATGCTGTTCTCCAAGGCTTCTACCCGTACCAGAACCTCTTTTGAGGTTGGCTTCTGGCAGCTGGGCGGCCATCCGATTTATCTGAGCGATTCCGCTTCCCAAATCGGCCGCGGCGAACCGATTCGCGATACTGCGCGTGTACTTTCCCGCTTCGTTGACGGTATTATGATCCGTACCTTCTCACATGATTCCGTTATTGAGCTGGCTAAATATGCAAGCGTTCCTGTTATCAACGGCCTGACCGATTTGCTGCATCCCTGCCAGGCTCTGACTGATATCTTCACTATTCAGGAGAAGATGAAGGTGCTCAAAGGCCGTAAGCTGGTTTATGTAGGCGACGGCAACAACATGGCACACTCTTTGATGTTTGCCTGCGCTAAGGTTGGCATGAACATGATCTGCGCCAGCCCGAAGGGCTATCAGCCTGATCCGGAAATCCTGCGTCTGGCACAGGAGGACGCTGCCCAAACCGGCTGCAGCATTACCGTAGAGGAGGACATCTTCAAGGCTGCTAAGGGCGCCGACGTGCTCTATACCGATGTATGGACCAGCATGGGCGAGGAAGCAGAGCGTGAGGTTCGTTTCAAAGCACTGCATAATTATCAGATTAACCAGGCGCTGCTGAACGAAGCACGTCCGGAAGCAATCGTTCTGCATTGCCTGCCTGCACACCGCGGTGAAGAAATTACCGAGGAAGTGCTGGAAGGACCGCAATCTGTTGTATTCGACCAGGCAGAGAACAGACTGCACGTACAGAAGGCTATTATGGCGCTGCTGATGAGCGACGAAGTACTCTAAATCAGGTCTTGAATGTATAAATATAACGGCTGAGCGTATAGTTTATATGCTTAGCCGTTCTTGTATACAGATAAAATTTTCTGAAATAAGCTATATTTTAGGCTTTTTGTTACATCTAGTACACAAAAAGTATTGTATACATGCGCTTAAATACTTGATTTATGCATAAAAAGGGTATATAATACAAGAAGTTTGTAAGTTTATTCACTAATGCATAGCATTATACAGAAATGGGAGGCTATTATAATGAAAAAAGAAGATATTAAGAAAGTAGTTCTGGCTTACTCCGGTGGCCTTGATACATCCGTAATCATCCCCTGGCTGAAAGAGCATTACAACAACTGCGAAGTTATCGCTGCCTGCGCTGACCTTGGCCAAGGCGACGAACTGGAACCCGTTCATGACAAAGCACTGAAAACCGGTGCAAGCAAATGCTACATCATGGACCTGAAAGAAGAATTCATCAGCGACTATGTATGGCCCACTGTTAAGGCCGGTGCTGTATACGAAAAGAAATACCTGCTGGGTACTTCCTTCGCTCGTCCGCTGATTGCTAAAAAATTAGTTGAAATCGCTGAAAAAGAAGGCGCTGATGCTATTGCTCACGGTGCTACCGGCAAAGGCAACGACCAGGTTCGTTTCGAACTGTCCGTAAAGGCTCTGGCTCCGCAGCTGGCAATCATTGCTCCGTGGCGTGAGTGGGAACTGCGCAGCCGTGACCAGGAAATCGACTATGCTGCAGCACATAACATTCCTATCCCTGTATCCCATGACCATGACTACTCCATGGACCGCAACATGTGGCATCTGTCCCATGAAGGCAGCGACCTGGAAGATCCGTGGAATGCACCGAAAGATGAATTGTTCATCGTTACCAACATTCCTGAAAAAGCTCCCGATAAACCGGAATATGTTGAACTGGAATACGTTGAAGGCGTACCTGTAAGCGTTAACGGTGAAAAACTCAGCCCGGCTAAGCTCGTTGAAAAACTGAACGAAATCGGTATCCGCAACGCTGTTGGTATTACCGATATGGTTGAAGATCGTCTGGTTGGCATGAAATCCCGTGGCGTTTATGAAAACCCTGCCGGCGCTATCATCTACTACGGCCACAACGATCTGGAAAACCTTTGCCTGGACCGTGCAACCCAATCCTTCAAGCAACAGGTTTCCATCCGTTATTCCGAGCTGGTTTACGATGGCATGTGGTTCAGCCCGCTGCGTGAGGCTCTGGATGCTTTCGTTAACGAAACTCAAAAAACCGTTACCGGTACTGTTCGCATGAAACTTTATAAAGGCAACATCTACAGTGCAGGCGTTAAATCCCCGTACTCCCTGTACAGCCAGGAATATGTAACCTTCGGCGAAGACGAAGTTTACAACCAGGCAGATGCTACCGGCTTCATCAACCTCTTCGGCCTGCCGCTGAAAGTTAGAGCGCTGATGAAGAAAGGCAACCTGAAATAATGGCTAAGCTTTGGGGCGGTCGTTTCAGTAAGAATACGAACGAATTGGTGGACGCATTTAATGCGTCCATTGATTTTGATAAACGCTTATATCACGAGGATATCCGCGGCAGCATTGCTCATGCCGGTATGCTGGCTAAATGCGGTATCATTCCGGCAGAGGACGGGGAGAAAATCATTGCCGGTCTGAAAGACATCCTGGCTGATATTGAAGCAGGCAACTTCCATTTTGACGTTGCGCTGGAGGATATTCATATGAATGTGGAAGCGCGTCTGACCGAACGTATCGGCAGCGCCGGCGCCCGTCTGCATACCGCACGCAGCCGTAACGACCAGGTTGCACTCGATATGCATATGTATATGAAGCGTGAGGTTGCCGAAATTGCCGAGCTTTTACTCAAATTTGAGGAAGCTCTTTTAACAGTTGCCAAAAAGCACGAAAAAACTCTGATGCCGGGTTATACCCATCTGCAGCGTGCGCAGCCGATTACCTTTGCTCATCATATGCTGGCATATTTCAATATGCTGCAGCGTGACTTCCGCCGCCTGCTGGGCGTTTGGGAAGGCGCGGACATGATGCCGCTGGGTGCCGGTGCGATTGCAGGCACTACGTTCCCCATTGACCGTTTTATGGTTGCGGAGGAGCTGAACTTCGGCACAGTTTATCCGAACAGCATGGACGCAGTAAGCGACCGTGACTATATCATTGAATTCCTTTCCTTTGCTTCCACCCTCATGATGCACATGAGCCGTCTGAGCGAGGAAATCTGCCTCTGGAGCAGCACCGAATTCGGCTTTGTTGAGCTGGACGATGCTTTTGCCACCGGTTCTTCCATGATGCCGCAGAAGAAGAACCCTGATATTTCCGAGCTGGTACGCGGTAAAACCGGCCGTGTGTATGGTCATCTGATGGCTATGCTGACAACGGCTAAGGGCCTGCCGCTGACCTATAACAAGGACCTGCAGGAGGATAAGGAAGGCTTCTTCGACGCTATCGACACCGTTAAATTCACGCTGGCTGTTTATCGTGATATGATTCTGACGATGACGGTTAATGTGGACAAGATGGCGCAGGCAGTGAGCAAGGATTTCTCCAATGCCACCGACCTGGCAGACTATCTGGTACGCAAGGGACTGCCCTTCCGTCAGGCACATGAGGTTGTCGGCAAATGCGTTGCCTATGCTATTCATCAGGGCAAATTCCTGCCGGAGATTTCTCTGGAGGAATACAAGCAGTTCTCCGACCTCTTCGAGAGCGATTTGCTGGTAGCTCTGAAGCCCGAGCATTGCGTAGAAGCACGTAAATCCTACGGCGGACCTGCTTTCTCCGAAAACGAGAAGCAGTTCGCTATCGGCGACAAGGTGCTGGCAGTGCAGCAGGCTAAGCTGGAGGAGCTGCAAAGCAAGCTGTAATTAAAAATAACGCGCCAAGCGCATAAAAAATGAGCAAGACAGTAGCGAAAGCTGCTATCTTGCTCGTTTTGTTTTGCTTATGTTATTTGAAGAACATAGCGTAATAGCCGTTGAAGAAGATGTACAGTACAATCAGCGGCAGAATGTAGGTTGCATAGAAGCGCATCCATTTCGGGAAGCCGATGCCCTTGCCGGTATCAACCTCTTCAATGAATTTGTTCCAGCCCCAGCCGTAGCGGGTAGTGCAGAAGGCCAGGAAGATTAGGCTGCCTAAAGGCAGAATATTGTTGCTGACGAGGAAGTCTTCCAGATCCAGCACGCAGGTGCCTTTGCCCAGAGGCTCAAAGCCGCTCCAGATATTGAAGCCGAAAACGCAGGGCAGGGACAGCAGAATCATGCCGATAACAGCAAAGGGGATGAGGCGACGGCGGTCACCGCCAGTCAGCTCGCAGATGCTGGAGATAATCATTTCGAATACGGCAATAACAGTGGACATTGCCGCAAAGAGCATGAAGAGGAAGAAAAGGGTGCCCCAGATACGTCCGCCGTTCATAGCGTTGAATACGTTAGGCAGGGTGATGAAGAGCAGGTTCGGGCCCGCATCCGGCTGGATACCGAAGCTGAAGCATGCCGGGAAGATAATCAGACCGGCAACGATTGCTACGAAAGTATCGAGGAACATAATCCACAGTGCTTCGTTGGTGAGCTTCTGCTCCTTGCCTATGTAGCTGCCGAAGATGGAAAGAGAGCCCATGCCGATGCTCAGTGTGAAGAAGGCCTGGCCCATAGCGGCGAAGATTACCTCGCGTACACCGTGCTCGGCAATTTTGTCGAAGTCGGGGTAGAGGTAATACTTGAGGCCGGCTTCACTGCCCGGAAGCAGCATGGAGTTGGCTGCCAGCACAACCATCAGCACGATGAGGAAGGCCATCATAACCTTGGTGATGCGTTCAACGCCGTTGCGAACGCCCATGTAGCAGACGCCGAAGCAGAGCATGATGATGATTGCCATGTTGCCGGCCATAGTTGCCGGGTCCTGCAGCAGAGCACCGAAAACGTCTTTGATGCCCTGAGCGTCAAGACCGGAAAGATCACCGACAGCCATTTTATAGAGAAAATACAGCATCCAGCCGCTGATGGTGGTGTAGAACATCATCAGGATGATGTTGCCGGCAATAGTTACATATTTGAACAGATGCCATTTAGTTCCCTTCGGCTCCAGTGTGTCGAAGGATTTTGCCGGGCTGCGTCTGCTGGCGCGGCCGACGGCAAATTCCGCTACCATGATGGGCAGGCCCAACAGCAGCAGGAAGCACAGGTAGATGAGCACAAAGGATGCGCCGCCATACTGGCCTGTGACGAAAGGAAAGCGCCAGACGTTGCCTAAACCAATGGCACAGCCAGCAGAAATCAGGATAAATCCCAAGCGTGAAGAGAAGCTCTCACGTTCCATAATACATATCGTCTCCCTTACTAATACAATAATAGTATATAGTATAAGCTATTATCATGTTTTTAGCAAGCTAAAGAGAAATAAATGCTCTCGCAGGCTGCAGTAACGGCGAATTTGATATAGGCCTATCGGGAATATTAAATATAACAAATCGTTATAACATTTAACTTGACTATCGGCAGTACCTATTTTATAATAGCCTCACACACAGAGATGGGTTTTGTGTGTAGAGGAGAATTAAAATGCAGAAAAAGTATCTTATTATTTTGAGTACTGTCGTTTTATCTTTATGCGGTGCTGCTAGCCTGGTTTACTATGATGCTCTTTTGAGAGCCTAGCTAAATTTAAGCGGCGGCAATTTACATCCGGCAATCGCAGCTGCATGACATTAGCAGAAATATACAATGTCTGCAGGATTACCCCACACGGATGCCAAAAATAATTACAAGGCGTAAGCAACGGAGCTTACGTCTTTTTTTCTGCCCGCAAACGCTTGCGGGTGTGTTGCATATAATTATAGCAAGGAATTTTCTTCGCACGGAGTTTGGCAACATGATATAATATAATTAATATAGACTGTCTGTTATTAGCTTGTTAAAAGTAAATATAGTATAGATTAAAAGAATACGCATTGACACTCTGGTTTAAACGAAGGAGGGATGAAGCAATGCTGTTAGGTATTGATGTAGGCGGAACCTTTACGGATGCCGTGGTGCTGCGGCAGGGCGAGGTGGTGGCGCAGGCCAAGCGCGCGACGACGCATGACGATGTGCTGCAGTGCGTGCTGGCGGCGCTGGATGCGGTGCTGCAGCCGGGAATGGCGCAGGAGCTGGAGCGTGTGGTAATATCCAGCACTATTGTGACCAACGCTTTGACCGAGGGCAGCCTGCCGCCGGCGTTTTTGGTAATTATCGCCGGACCGGGCATGAACGTCAAGGGACATCTGCCGGTGACGCCGTACTATCTGTCGGGTTATGTGGACCATCGCGGCAAGATTACGGCTAATATCGATTGGAGCAGGCATCAGGAGCTGTTGCGGCGCAAGGGCAGCGGTGTGTGTGCGGTGAGCGGCAAGTTTTCCGTGCGTAACCCGCAGCTGGAATATCAGGCGGAGCATGAGCTGAAAAAATGCGGCTACAGCAAGGTGTTTTTGGGCAGCGAGCTGAGCGGTGAGCTGAATTTTGTGCGCCGCAGCAATTCGGCGTATTTTTCCGCGCAGGTTTATGAGCTTTTCACCCGCTTCTGCAAGCGCGTGGAACGTGCTCTGGCAGAGCGCGGCATCCGCGCTCCGGTGCATATCTTGAAGGCGGACGGCGGTACGCTGCCGCTAGAAGCAGCCTTGCAGCAGCCGGTGGAGGCTGTGTTTACCGGTCCTGCTGCTTCCGTACTGGGCATAGAGGCGCTTTGTGCTCCCGCAGTGAACAGCATCTCGCTGGATGTGGGCGGCACTACTACCGACATTGCCTTCTGGGAGAACGGCCTGCCGCTGATGGCCCGCAAGGGTGCAACGGTTGCCGGTTATCCTACGGCGGTGCGTGCCTTTCATATGCGTAGCATCGGCATCGGCGGCGACAGCAGGCTGCATAAGACGGAAAACGGTTATGTTGTCGGTCCCGAACGCGAAGGTCCCGCTGCTGCTGTCGGCGGCAGCATAGCGACGCTGAGCGATGCGCTGATTACGGCGGGTTATGTGCATTTCGGTGACGAAGAGCGGGCACAGGCGGCGATTGCCGCTTTGGGCGGCGAACCGCAGACAGAAGCACGCAAGATTGTGGCTGCTGCCGTTGAGCAGATTAAGACGACGATTCGGGAAATGCTGGACGAATGGGCCAAGCAGCCCGTGTATACGGTTAACGATGTTATCAAGGGCACGGAATTCATCCCGCAGCAGCTGATTGGCGTTGGCGGTGGCGCACCGGGCTTAATCAGGGCGCTGGGCGAGGCTATGGCGCTGCCGGTGGATATTCCTGCCGGAGCGATGGTGGCGAACGCTATCGGTGCAGCGGTGGCAAGGCCGACGCTGAGCGCAGGACTGCGTGCGGACACTACCGACGGCTATTACATTATTCCTGAGGGCGGAAAACGCGAAAGCCTGCCGCGACGCTTCAATAAGCAGGCGGCGGAGGAGCTGCTGGCAAGCTGGCTGCGGGAGCAGACGGCGCAGTGGCAGCTGCCCGACCAGGAAACGGAGCTTATCAGCTACGAGCATTTTCATACAGTACACGGCTATTACGAAACCGGCGATATTTATAGCCTGCGCATGCAGCTGAAGCCGGGAATTCTCTATAAGGTTAGCGGCAGGGAGGTGAGCTTCTGATGGCAAAGAATACCTTGGGATTAGTATTTTTCCCTGCGTTTGACTGGATGATCAGCCCTGGTCACCCCGAACGGCAGGAGCGCTTATTATATACACGCGACCAGCTGGAGGAGGAGGGCCTCTTTGACTGCGAGGAGATTAAGGAATATCGCCCGCGTCTTGCTGAAATCGAGGATTTGCAGCGTGCGCATGTAGGCGTGCCGGCGATTGCACGTCTGATTACGCCGGCGCATCTGACCTCTGCGGGAGGCTGCCTGGTGGCGGCCGATGCCGTAATGCAGCGGGAGGTACAGCGTGCCTTTGCTCTCGTGCGTCCGCCGGGACACCACGCTATGCGTGTAGTACACGGAATCCGTGGTTTTTGTACTATTAATATTGAAGCAATAATGGTAGAATATTTACGTAGCAGGTATAATATCCGTAGGATTGCTGTTGTGGATACCGACGTGCATCACGGCGACGGCTCGCAGGACGTGTTCTACCACGATCCCGATACGCTGTATATCTCCTTCCATCAGGACGGGCGCACCTTGTATCCGGGCACAGGCTTTCCTAATGAAGCAGGCAGTCCTGCGGCCTGGGGCACGAATATTAATCTACCCTTGCTGCCGGGAACAGGCGATGAAGGACTGCATCGCCTGTACGATGGCTTAATCACGCATATACTGGAGGACTTTCAGCCGGAGCTGATTATCAACAGCGCCGGGCAGGATAACCATTTCAGCGACCCGCTGGCTTCCATGCAGGTGACAGCACAGGGCTATGCGCGTCTGGCGGATAAGCTGCAGGCTGATATTGCGGTGCTGGAGGGCGGTTATTCGATTGAAAGCGCCCTGCCTTATGTCAACACCGGTATTATTCTGGCGATGGCAGGCATGGATTACAGCAAGGTGGTGGAGCCTGATCTGCGCGGACTGCGCCCGCAGGATGAGCGCTGCAATAAGCGCGTAGACCAGCTTATTGCCGAGGTAGGCGATTTGTACTTCAACCGTGAGCGCACGAGCAAGGAATTGCTGGCGAAATGCGGTAATACCTGGCAGCGCAGCAAGCATATCTACTACGATGAGGAGGGTATCCGCGAGGAGCAGGTGGAAAGCGTGCATTATTGCGAACGCAAGGCCTGCCGCGGTTATTTTACCCTGCAGACGGCGGCCGAAGGGACGCGCTTTGGCGACCAGAGCGCTTTCATTACCTGCCTGACGCGCGAAATCTGTCCGCATTGCCGGCAAAAGGCCTACGATGCAGCGCTGGCAGAAAAGAAGCGCGGCCGCTGGCAGTATGTGCTGGTGCAGGATATTGCCACGGGCACAGTAGAAAATCTATAAATAATAAGCATTAGTACGCTGCCGAATAAATATGCGTCCTAAGCTGAGAATCGAGGTTAAATAATGATTAATGAATTGGTTGTAGCTACCCATAATCAGGGCAAGGTGGAAGAGTTTAAGTCTTTAATGAAGGATTTGCCGATTGAAATCAAATATCTGGCAGATTTTGATGCAGTAGAAGCACCGGCGGAAACAGGCCGCACCTTTGCTGCCAATGCCCGCCAAAAGGCTACCTATTATGCAAAGAAGCTGGGCAAGCCCTGCATCGCCGATGATTCCGGCCTGGAGGTTCAGGCGCTGGACGGTGCTCCCGGTGTGCGCAGTGCGCGCTATGCCGGCGAAAAGGCCAGCGACGAGGACAACAACAACCTGCTGCTGCACAACATGAAGTTTCAGGTTAAGCGTACCTGCCGCTTCCGCTGTGCGCTGTGCGTAGCACAACCCGACGGTAAGGTGCTCAACGAGGTAGACGGCATCTGCGACGGTATGCTGCTGCATGAGCCTTTGGGTGAAAACGGCTTCGGTTATGATCCGCTGTTCTGGTCTACCGAGCTGCATAAGGGTATGGCAGAGGCTTCCATGCAGGAGAAAAACAAAATCAGCCATCGCGGTAAGGCAATCCGTAAGCTGGTTGCTATCTGGAGCAAAAAGAAATGAGAATAGGCATTACGGGTGATACGCATGGCAGTGCGCAGGCGATTCGCCGCATTCTGCAGCAGACACCGCCTATCGAGCTGTGGCTGCATACAGGCGATTATGCGGCCGATGCCAACCGCCTGCATGATGCGACAGGCATCAAAACTGTGCGTGTTCGCGGCAACTGTGATTTATTGGATGACGGCAGTAAATTTGACGAGTATCTGGAAATAGAAGGATATAAAATCTGGCTGACGCACGGACACAGATATATAGAAAGAAATGTGCAGGCTGATTTGGGATATTGGGCCAAGCAGCTGGGGCAGGATATCGTGGTGTTCGGTCATACGCATGTGCCGATGGCCGAGTATTATGCGGAAACGCTGCTGGTGAACCCCGGCAGTCCGTCCCGTCCCCGCGGCGGCTCGGAACCTTGCTTTGCGGTGCTTACACTGCAGGCGGGGCAGACGCCGCAGGTGGAATTCTTCAAGGTCTGATTCTTTGGTTAAGAAAATTTTGCGCAGTAAGCAAAAATCTTTTGACAATTCCTTAAAATGATGTAGATTACACAGAAAACATCTTGCAAAACAGGGTAGTTTAATATACAATAAGTGTATACTATTTGTTGGACGGAGCTAATGATTTTTTAGACAGCTTACGTCGGGAAATCTTGGGAGGAAAAAAAGATGACAATGACTCTGCGTGAAGAAGCTCTTAAATTACATATGGACAATAACGGCAAAATTGCTGTAGTAAGCAAGGTGCCTATTGCAACCCGTCATGATTTGGCTATTGCCTATACCCCGGGTGTAGCTGAACCCTGCAAGGATATCAAGGAGGACAAAAACCTCTCCTTCGAATATACCTGCCGTGGCAACATGGTTGCTATTATTACCGACGGTACCCGCGTACTCGGCTTGGGCGACATCGGTCCCGAGGCTGCTATGCCGGTAATGGAAGGCAAGGCTGCACTGTTCAAAACCTTCGGTGATGTTGACGCTGTGCCTGTTTGCCTCGATACCAAGGATCCGGACGAATTCATCCGCACCGTTAAGCTGCTGCAGCCTAACTATGCAGGCGTAAACCTGGAGGATATTTCCTCTCCCAAATGCTATGAAATCGAAGATAAGCTGAAAGAAATCTGCGATATTCCTGTATTCCACGATGATCAGCATGGTACCGCTATTGCCTGCCTGTCTGCTGTACTGGGCGCACTGCGCTTTGTAAAAAAAGACATTGCTACCGCTAAATTCGTTGTCAACGGCTGCGGTGCTGCCGGCAGTGCTATCGGCCGTCTGCTGGTAAACATGGGTGCACAGAATGTAATCATGGTTGACCGCTTCGGCGCTCTGTATGAAGGCATCGACGCTAAGCTGGACCGCATCCAGAGCTATCTGGCTACCGTAACCAATAAGGAGCATAAGCAGGGGACTCTTGCTGATGTTGCTAAGGGTGCGGACGTTATGATCGGTGCTTCCGCTCCGAACGTATTCACCAAAGAAATTATGCAGAGCATGGCTGATAAGGCTATTGTTTTTGCTCTGGCTAACCCTGTTCCGGAAACCAGCTATGATGCTGCTAAGGAAGCAGGCGTTGCAGTTGCCGGCACCGGTCGCAGCGACAGACCGAACCAGGTTAACAACGTAACCGTATTCCCGGGCGTATTCCGCGGTGCTATTGATGTACGCGCACGCGCTATTACCGAGGAGATGAAGGTTGCTGCTGTTTATGCTATTGCCGACCTGATTGATGAAAAAGACCTGCGTGAGGACTATGTAGTACCTGACGCTTTTGACCCGCGTGTTGCTCCGGCGGTTGCTGCCGCTGTTGCAAAGGTTGCTATTGAAAAGGGCCTGGCACGCAAAATTGTAGATCCTGAGGTTGTAAGAGCCAATACTGCTAAACGCATCGGCCGTTAAGCCACAGTATCAAAAATATTATTCTCACAATGACAATGTGAGCTTAGGAGGATGAAAACATGAGAGAAATAAAGGTTAGTGAAGTCACTGATGTTATTGCCAAGCTGTGCATGGATTCCTGCTACTATCTCCCGCAGGAGATGATGGACAAGATCAGAAATGCCGCTGTTGAAGAAGAATCTCCTTTGGGCAGGGAAATACTTGCTACCTTGATTGAGAACTTCGAGCTGGCTAAGAAAAAGGCTGTTCCTCTGTGTCAGGATACCGGTCTGACCGTTGTATTTCTGGAAATCGGCCAGGAAGTGCATTTCGTTGACGGCGATTTGTATACTGCCATTCATGCAGGCGTAGCAAAGGGCTACACTGAAGGCTATCTGCGTAAATCCTCTGTAGGCGACCCGGTATTTGATCGTAAAAATTCCGGTGATAATACTCCGGCAATCATCCACACCAAGATTGTTCCCGGTGAAAAGGTTAAAATTATCGTTTGCCCCAAAGGCTGCGGCAGCGAAAACATGGGCGCTTTGAAGATGCTGAAGCCGGCAGACGGTGTTGAAGGCATCAAAAAATTTGTTGTTGATACCGTGCGTGCTGCAGGCCCGAACCCCTGCCCGCCGATTACCGTCGGCGTAGGCATCGGCGGCAACATGGAGCGCGCCGCTATTCTGGCTAAATACGCGCTGACCCGTACCGTAGGCGAGCACAACAAGGATGAGCGCTATGCGGCACTGGAGGACGAGCTGCTGGAGCTGGTAAATAAGACCGGCGTTGGTCCTTCCGGCTTAGGCGGCAGCACTACCGCTCTGGCTGTAAATGTTGAATTTACCCATACCCATATCGGTGGTATGCCCTGCGCTGTAAACCTGAACTGCCACCAGGCACGCAAGGCTGAAGCAGAAATTTAAAGGAGGCGCCTGAAGATGAGTGAAGAAGCTGTAATCAAATATATCAATGCTCCGCTGACCGAAGAAACTGTCAAAGACCTGCATGCAGGCGACGTTGTACGCATCAGCGGTTATATCTACACTGCACGCGACGCTGCTCACAAGCGTTTGTATGAAGCGCTGGAGCGCGGCGAAAAGCTGCCTTTGGACCTGACCAATAATGTTATTTATTACGTTGGTCCTACTCCTGCCAAACCGGGCGAGGTTGTCGGCAGTGCCGGCCCCACCACCAGCGGCCGTATGGACAAATACACTCCGACTATGATCGAGCAGGGCATGCGCGGCATGATCGGCAAAGGTCTGCGCAGCCAGGAGGTTATTGATGCCTGCGCGAAGCATGGCGCTGTTTATTTCGTTGCTGTAGGCGGTGCTGCTGCTGTTATCACCCAATCCATCAAGAGCGAAACCATGATTGCTTACGAGGACCTGGGACCGGAAGCTATCCGCAGATACGAGGTTAAGGATTTCCCGGCTATCGTCTGCATCGACAGCGAGGGTAATGACTTCTATAAAGTTGGTATTGCTAAGTACAGAAAAGAGTAACATTGTTAACAGATTGAGGGCAGGATTTTCTGCCCTTAATTTTTTTTGCGATTAATGTTGACAAAGACACTAGGATAATATATTATTACTCACATCTTAATAACACGCTCTTATCAAGAGTGGCGGAGGGAACAGGCCCGATGATGCCCGGCAACCAGACAAATGTTATGGTGCTACATCCTGCAAGTGTAATCTTGAAAGATGAGAGGAAGACCGGCTCCTTCCTCAGAAGGAGTTTTTTTCTTAGGCGGATGTTTTGCAAGACGTGTTAAATAAAGAAAGGGAGTAAGAAAAGATGAAAAAATTATTAGTTGCATTACTGGCATTAGTAAGCCTGGCAGTTGTTGCTGCAGGCTGCGGCGGCGGAGACAAAAAGGCAGACAACGGTGCTGACAAAAAGGTAACCCTTAAGGTTGGTGCTACCGCTGTACCGCACGCTGAAATCCTGAACCAGATTAAAGGCACTCTGGCTAAAGAGGGCGTAGACCTGCAGATTATCGAATTCAGCGATTATGTAAAACCGAATCTGGCTTTGAACGACAAGGAGCTGGATGCCAACTTCTTCCAGCATGAGCCTTATCTGGATACCTTTGTTTCCGAGCGCAAGATGAATCTTGTATCCGCAGGCAAGGTACATATCGAGCCGATGGGCATTTATTCCAAGAAAATCAAATCTCTGAATGATATTCCCGAAGGCGCTAAAATCGCTATTCCGAATGACCCGTCCAACGGCGGCCGTGCGCTGGCTCTGCTGCAAAGCGCTAAGCTGCTTAAGCTGAAGGATGGCGTTGGCGTTAAGGCTACCGTAGGCGATATCGTTGGCAACGACAAGAAGCTGAAGATTGTGGAAATCGAAGCTGCTCTGCTGCCGCGTTCCATGGATGATACCGATTTGTCCGTTATCAACTCTAACTTCGCTATGGAAGCTAAGCTGAATCCAGTTAAGGATTCTCTGTTCACCGAGCCGAAGGAATCTCCGTATGCTAACATCGTAGCTGTCCGCAAGGGCGACGAAAACCGTCCGGAAATCCAGAAGCTGATGAATGCTCTGCGTTCTCCCGAAGTTAAGAAGTTCATTGACGAAAAATACAAAGGTGCTGTTGTTGCAGCGTTCTAAGCAAAGCAAAACTGCTGTCGCATGTCAAAGTGCGACAGCTTTTTTATATAGCAAAATTTTGTTGCCGATGCAGGTGTAATAATGATACAATTATAAAAAAAGACGGGATGCGTGTAGAACGTTTTACTGCTGCGGAAAGGGGGAGCTTAGCATATGACGGAAGCTTTAAAACTGCCTGTGGGAATAGAAGATTTTGCGGAAATTCGTCAGGCGGGCTTTTATTATGTTGATAAAACAAAATTCATTGAACAGCTGCTGGACGGCTGGGGCAAGGTTAATTTGTTTACAAGACCGCGGCGCTTCGGCAAGACGCTGAATATGAGTATGCTGCGCTATTTCTTTGAGATAGGAGCAGATGCTTCGTTGTTTGACGGCCTGCAGATTGCAAAAAACAAGAAGCTGTGCGAGGAGTATCAGGGAAAATATCCGGTAATTTTTCTTTCCTTTAAGAATGTAGAGGGACTTACCTTTGCCGATGCGCAGTATCGTTTGGCTGAGTTGATTGCCGGAGAAGCGGAGCGCTTTGCTTTTTTGGCGCAGAGCGATAAGCTGACGGAAAATGAGCGAAGCTTATATTGCGGATTGACGGCGGTGCGCGAGGGACGTTATGCGCTGGCAGGCGAAGTTCTTGTTTCTGCTTTGCAGCTTTTATCGAAGCTTTTATCTAAGCATTACGGACAAAAAACGATTATCCTGCTTGATGAATATGATGTGCCTTTGGATAAGGCCTTTCAGAATGGCTATTATAAGGAAATGGTGTCACTTATCCGCGGTATGCTCGGCCAGGCCTTAAAGACTAACGAGTTTCTGCAGTTTGCTGTGTTGACGGGCTGCCTGCGTGTTTCTAAAGAAAGCATTTTTACCGGTCTGAATAATTTTAAGGTGCTTTCGATTACCGATAACCGTTTTGATGAACAGTTTGGCTTTACGGATGCTGAGGTGGAGCAGCTTTTGGCGGCTTATAATCTGGCAGACCATCTTGATGAAACCAAGGCGTGGTATGACGGCTACCGCTTTGGTGCCGCTGATGTTTATTGTCCGTGGGATGTCATTAATCATGTAGATATGCTGCGCAGCAATCCGTCGGCCAAACCGCAGGCTTATTGGATAAATACCAGTGGCAATGCTTTGGTGAAGCTCTTTATAGAGATGGCTGATAAATCGACGCGTGATGAACTGGAGCGTCTTGTTGCAGGCGAGGCTATAGAAAAGCATATCCGCTTGGAACTGACCTATGATGAAATTGACAGCAGTATAGATAATCTTTGGAGCGTGCTTTTTACCACCGGGTATCTTACGCAGAAGGGCGTGACTGAGGATGGCGCGTATAAGCTGGTGATCCCCAATCAGGAGATTCGCGAGGTGTACAAGCTGCAGATTCAGGAATGGTTTAAAAAGAAAGTTTTTGCCGACACTGAGCAGCTGCAGAGCTTTTGGCAGGCTTTCGCCATGGGTGACAGCGAGGCGGTAGAGTTGTTTTTGAACAGGACTCTCAGCAATTCCATCAGTGTTTTTGATGCTAAGGGCAGGGATGCGGAAAGAGAAAATTCCTATCACATGCTTTTGGTAGGCTTGCTGGCAGGAAAGGCAGACTGGCTGGTGCGCTCTAATGTGGAAGCGGGCGAGGGCTTTGCGGACATTATTGTTGAAACAGATGATTTGGATGCAGGCGTAATCGTAGAGCTGAAGTATGCGCAGACGATGACGGCTATGGAGAAGAGCTGTGCGAAGGCGTTGGCGCAGATTCGCGCAAAACGCTACGCAGAGTATCTGCATAATAATGGCAGAGAAAAAGTTTTGTTTTACGGCATAGCCTTATGCAAGAAAAAATGCAGGGTTATGGCAGAAAAGCTGTAGATAGCTTGTAGGCTCGTGGCTTTACCTGAGGGGTAAGGCTATGGGCCTGCTTTTTATTTTTTGACGCACCTGTCATAAAAATTTGCTATACTTAAATTATCTTATATGAGGTTGGTGTTAGCATGGATTTGCGTTATTTTGCAATGGTATGTTCGGAAGGATTTTTTACAAAAGCGGCCAACAGACTGCACATAAGAAGGCAGTAAACATACAGTACTCGTGATAAATTATTGTTAAAAATATATAACAGCCAAACAATAATGATAATAAAGTATATTATTTAATTAACCATATAGATTGACACTAAAAAACCGGCATGATAGAATTGGAATAGCGGTAATGCAAGCTGTTAATAACAAAATACAGCCCAAACAAAAACGCATAACAAAGGAGGATTTTTTTATGATGCCCGTTAACCCTGAAGCCATTGGTATTTTTGGCCTCATCGCTACGGTGGTGTGTTTTGGACTGGAGCAAATTGGTGTTGGTGTTGATGAGAATACGGATCATAGTAAGCTGACACGCACATTGGCTCATATTGCAATTATTTTTGGTGGCATAACGCAAATTTTTACATCAGTTTTTATGTATATGTTCAGTGCTGCCGGCAGTCATAGCACTTATCTGGGAACAGTGTTCGGCTTTTTTGGGCTGTTCTGGATTCTTGTTGGTTTGTTTTTTCTTAATGGCGGCGACAAAAAAGTTATGGCACATTTTTTTGCCTGCGGATTGCTGCTTTGTATAATTTTTACCGTCAGAGCATTTAAGGATGGCTTGATTTGGCCGTTGGGTATAGATCTTGCTGTGATTGATTTACTGCTTTTTGTGCTGGTCTTTGCCTGGTATACCGGCAAGCCTTGGCTGACGAAGCTTGCAGGCTGGTGTAATTTGGCAATAGGTTTTATTTCGTTGTTTTTGCTGTTGCCGCAGCTGCTTAAGTAGATATTTATCTTTTGTTGAGTAAATAAAAATATTTCTGCAACGGAAAAACGGCAGAACTATGATTATGTTTTGTAGGTCGACCGGGTTCGTGTTGCTGGATTTTAATGGCCGGAGCGTATTGCTTCGGCCGTTTTTTACGTCCTATTAATAGGCAAACGGAACTGCGACGCTTGTAGCTTGTTATACATGTAATGAGTTCTTCTCAAAGGCTGCAGCGCTGGCTGTTGAAATGACGATGTATCACTTGTTATGATTATTTTTAGCAAAAGCGCAGGCAAAGAGCAGAGAGGTTTTCTGTGCAGCCGCCTGTAAAATATGCTATACTTAAAGAAAAACTAATCTTAAAATCGTGAGGTAGAATATGCGTAAATATGCAAAATTTTTCGTAACCCCGAAGGGAGAGCGTGCCGCACGTGGCGGTCATCCCTGGGTGTTCGGTGAAGAGGTAACTAAAATTGAAGGCGATTATGCCAACGGTGATCTGGTGGATGTAGTAACGTCCAAGGGCAAGTATTTGGGCACCGGTTTTGTGAACGACCATTCCAAAATCCGTGTGCGCATTATTTCCACTAATACTAATGATAAGTTTGACGAAGCCTTTTGGGAGCGTCGTCTGCGCTATGCGCTGGATTACCGCCTGACGGTTATGGGCGAGCGTGATTTTAACTGCTGCCGTCTGATTTTCGGCGAAGCGGATATGTTCCCCGGCCTGACCGTAGACCGCTATAATGATCTGCTGGTAACGCAAACCCTGTCCTTGGGTATTGAAATGCGCAAGCAGATGCTGTTTGAACTGCTGATTAAAATTCTGCGCGAGATGGGACAGGAAATCCGTGGCCTGTACGAGCGCAACGACGTAAGAATCCGCCTGCTGGAGGGCATGGAGGAGGGCAAGCACTGGTTTGCTACCGATTTGTGCCCCGAACCCGGCGCTGTGACTACCGAGATTGTCGAAAACGGCATCGAATATACGGTTGATGTAGAAAACGGCCAAAAGACCGGCTTCTTCCTCGACCAGAAGTATAACCGTCAGGCGATTGCCAAGATTGCCAAGGGCAAGCATGTGCTGGACTGCTTTACCCACACCGGCTCCTTTGCGCTGAATGCTGCCAAGGGCGGCGCTGCGAGCGTTACCGCGGTTGATATCAGTGCGGAGGCAGTGCAGATGGCGGAGCATAACGCTGCGATTAACAATTGCTCCGATGTTATGCACGGCCTGCAGGCGAATGTTTTTGATTTGCTGAGCGATTTGTTCAACAAGCATTCCCGTGAATATGACTTTATTATTCTGGACCCGCCGGCGTTCACCAAATCCGGCAGCACGGTAAAGAATGCGATTCGCGGTTACAAGGAAATCAACCTGAAGGCCATGAAGCTGCTGCCGCGCGGCGGTTATCTGGCAACCTGCTCCTGCTCGCACTTTATGAAGGAGGAGCTATTCGTGAAGATGCTGCAGGACGCTGCGCATGATGCCAACGTTTCCCTGCGTCAGATTGAAGCACGTCAGCAATCTCCGGACCATCCGATTCTGTGGCAGGTGCCGGAAACCAATTATCTCAAATTCTATATCTTCCAGGTAGTATAAAAACTCAGTCTAAAAATATGCTGCTGTTAAGGGGGCGTTATTGTGCAGGCTTTAGAGGGTATTCGTGTGCTTGATTTGTCACGGCTGCTGCCGGGACCGTATTGTACAATGCTGCTGGCCGATTTCGGCGCGGAGGTTATTAAAATCGAGGAGCCGGGACGGGGTGATTATGCCCGCAGCTTTCCGCCGTTCCTCAAGGATTTCGGTTACTGGCATCTGCAGCTGAACCGCAATAAAAAGAGCGTAGTGTTTAACCTGAAGTCGGATGCGGGACGCAAGGCGTTTCTGGAGCTGGTGAAAACCGCCGACGTGGTGGTGGAAAGCTATCGTCCGGGCGTACTGACGAAGCTGGGCATTGACTATGCGGCGGCGAAGGCAGTGAATCCGCGAATTATCTACTGCTCGCTGACAGGCTACGGCAAAAAGGGGCCGCTGGCCAAGCAGGCCGACCATGATATCGGTTATGTGAGCTTGGCAGGCATTACCGCTATGAGCGGTGAGGCGCAGGGCAAGCCGGCGATTCCGGGCGTTCTGATGGCGGATATGAATGCGTCGATGGCGGCGGGCATGAGCATTATGATTGCGCTGCGCCATGCACAGATGACGGGCGAGGGGCAGGAAATAGATATTTCGCTGTATAATGTGGCGATGACGCTGATGCCCGGTGCTGCCAGCCTGTACTTCGGCAGCGGTTTTGTGGCGGAGCGCGGCAACAACTGGCTGACGGGTGCCAACGCCAACTACAATATTTATGCGACGAAGGAAGGACGCTATCTTGCGGTGGGCTGCCTGGAAAAGAAGTTCTGGAGCAACCTGTGCGCTGTGCTGCAGCGCCCCGATATGACGGACCTGATAGATGATGATGCTAACCACGACTACTTAAAGCAGCAGCTGTCGCTGGAATTTGCCAAACACACGCTGCCCGAATGGGAGCAGCTGCTGGCGGGCAAGGATACCTGCGTAACTCCGGTGCTGGATTTTGCCGAGGCGGTGGCTGCGGAGCAGACCAAGGCCAACGAGATGGTGCTGAACGTAGAGGACGCAGAGCTTGGCAGCTATCGGCAGCTGGGCTTTGCCATGAAGCTGAGCAAAACGCCGGCCGCGCTGCGGAAGCGTGCGCCGCGTCTGGGCGAGGATACGCAGCTGGTGCTGTCGCAGGCTATTGCCGATGAAAAACTGCTGGCGGAAGCATTGCAGAGCAAATAAAAAATGACCTCCTGAATTTTCAGGAGGTCTGATTTTTTGGTAAGCTTTAAAGTTTTTGTGAGCTTATTTTTCTACACGGCCGGGATATGCTTTGAGTGCTTCGCCCAGAATGTAGATAGCGCGCTCCAGATCCTCGCTCTTTAATACATAAGCAAGGCGTGCTTCATTGACGCCACTGCCGGGGGTGTTGTAGAAGCCGTTGCCGGGAGCAAACATAACGGTTTCGCCGTCGATAGCGAAGTTTTCCAGAGTCCAGATAGCAAATTTTTCTGCATCGTCAACAGGCATGTTAACCATGATGTAGAAAGCGCCCTTCGGGTCGGAAGCCTTCACGCCGGGGAGCTTCTTCAAAGCTGCCACGATGGTGTCGCGGCGTTTTTTGTATTCCTTGTTAACCTCTTCCAGATAGCTTGCCGGAGTGGTGTACAGAGCTGCTGCACCGACCTGCTCCAGAATCGGGCTGCACAGACGAGCCTGGCAGCATTTGATAACCTGCTTGCTGAGCTCTTTGTTTTTGCTGATGATGCAGCCGATGCGCGCACCGCAGGCGCTGTAGCGTTTGGAAACGGAATCGATGATGATCAGGTTGTCGTCTAATTCGGGCATGGTGCCGAAGCTGCGATATGCTCCGTCATAAACGAATTCACGGTATACTTCGTCAGCGATTAAAGCCAGGTTATGCTTGCGCACGATGCGGGAAATCATATCCTGTTCTTCTTCGGTATAAACTACGCCGGTAGGATTGCCGGGGTTGGTGAGCAGAATTGCTTTGGTTTTCGGAGTGATGTGCTTTTCGATTTCTTCTTCGCTGGGCAGGTGGTAACCGTTTTCTACGCTGGTAGGAACAGCGTTGATTTTAGCGCCGAACTCCTTGCAGAAGGTGGTGTAGTTAGCGTAGAAGGGTTCGAAAACCATGATTTCGTCGCCGGGGTCGCACAGAGCCATAACTGCGAAAATCAGGGCCTCGCTGCCGCCGTTGGTAACGAAAATATCTTCAATAGCATAATCCATGCCTTTTTCTGCATAATATTTCTGTATAGCCTTCAGAAGGAACATTTCGCCCTTGGAATTGCTGTAGGCGATTACCGGTGCCTGGAATTCACGCACACTGTCCATGAATTGTGCCGGAGTGGCAATATCAGGCTGGCCGATGTTCAGATGATAAACCTTTTTACCTGCAGCCTTGGCTGCGTCAGCATACGGGGACAGCTTTCTGATAGGAGATGCTGTCAGGCTTTGAATACGTTGAGAAAGTATCATGAAAAAAACTCCTTGCTATTATTTATTGTTTGGGGCAGTTGTAACTGCTTTGTTTATTATAGCACAGATTTTGCCGAGATTGTATATAGTAAAATATTAATACTGTATACATTTGACTTTTTGACGCAAGCACTTTTTGAAGAAGCAGTTTGGCAAATGGTTGTCGTTTGCAGAATGCTTTTGCATAAATATTAAAAAAATGCTATAATAGGAACGTTATTTTTAATTTTTTGAAGGAGTGATTGTCCCCTATGCAAACAACGCAAGCAAAAAATCAGACCGGCGGCATCCTCGGCCTGATTGAACGCGTCGGCAACAAAATCCCCGATATCACGATTTTGTTCATCGGTGCGTTTATCATCTGCTGCATTATGTCAGCAATTCTTTCGACGATGCACTTTGGTTATGTGCATCCCACTACCGGCAAGGAAATCGTAGTCAACAATATGTTGAGCGGCAAAAACCTTGTTGCACTGTTAAGCAAGATGGTTACCAACTATTCCGGCTTCCCGCCGCTGGGCATGGTAATCGTTGCTACCCTGGGTATCGGTATTGCTGACGGCTCCGGCTACATTAATACTGCGCTGAAAAAAATTCTCGCTGTTACGCCTAAGTTTTTGATTACCCCGATTATTATTCTCGTCGGTATGCTGAGCCATCTCGGTCCCGATACCGGCTATGTAATCATCATCCCGGTTGCGGCTTACATGTATTATGCGAGCGGCAAGCATCCGCTGGCAGGTATCGGCGCATCCTTCGCAGGCATTGCCGGTGCCTTCGCTGCCAACTATACTCCGTCCGCAATTGACCCGGTTATTCAGGGCTTCACCCAGAGCGCTGCGCAGATTATCGACCCGTCTTATCAGGTTAACGTACTGTGCAACTATTTCTACGCCTTCGGTGCGACCTTCCTCGTAATCCCCAGCTGCTGGTGGGTGACGGAAAAGATTGTTGAGCCGTGGCTGTGGAAAAACTGCCCGCTCGATGATGATATCGAGGTAGGCGAGGACGGCAACACTGCCGTAACTCCCAAAGAAAACCGTGCCTTCTACGCTGCTACCGGCCTTTTGATCGTGATGATTGCGCTGCTTGTGTACCTGCTGCTGCCAGCTGATTCCATCTTCCGCGATGACAAGGGTATGCTGGCAAGCTTCAAGGCGCCGATTATGCAGTCCATCGTTTCTCTGCTGTTTGTTTTCACCGGCGCTGTCGGTCTGACCTACGGCGTAATGGTAGAAAAATTCAAATCTCCGAAGGATGTTACCACTGCGATGGAGGATATCACCAAAACTCTGGTGCAGCTGATTGTATTCTACTTCTTCGCTGCGCAGTTCCTCTATGCCTTCGGTGCTTCCAACATGGGCGCGCTGATTGCGATTGCCGGTGCCGAGTTCCTGAAGTCCCTGGCATTGCCGCCGCAGGTAACTATTTTCGGCATCATCATCTTCGTTGCGATGCTGAACCTGATTATTACCTCTGCTTCCGCTAAGTGGGCAATTCTGGCACCTATCTTCGTACCGATGCTGATGGCTGTAGGTATTGCGCCGGAGCTGACTCAGGTTGCCTTCCGCGTTAGTGACTCTGCGGTTAACGTTGTAACCCCGATGTTTGCGTTCTACCCGCTGATTATCCTCTACTGCCAGAAGTACGTGAAGAGCGCCGGTATCGGTACACTGAGCTCACTGATGCTGCCGTATACTATTACGTTACTCGTCACCCTGACTATTATGCTGTATGCTTTCTGGTTTATGGATATACCGTTGGGATTACAAGCTGACTACGTATACCCCAGACGCATAATGTAATATTATTTCAGAGATGATATAATGAAGAGAGCCTCTCCTCGGGGAGAGGTGCCGAGCTTGTCGAGGCGGAGAGGGGTGACATCATGCAAGCTCTTCTCTTGTCCTATAGCTAATTCACCTTGCCTCCCCTCAAAGGGGAGGTGGCTGCGAGCATAGCGAGCAGACGGAAGGGTGTTATATGTATTTATGAAAGAAGGTCTTTGAAAATGTCTTTGCAAGAACGTTTGACTGAACGCTTTTTACGTTACGCTGCCGTACCATCCCAAAGTAAGGAGGGCTGTGCTGTTGTCCCAAGTACTCCCGGCCAATGGGATATGGCTAAGCTGCTGAAGGAGGATTTGGCTGAGCTTGGTCTGGTGGACCTGGAAATCAGTGAATTCTGCGTGCTGACCGGACGTCTGCCGGCTAACCTGCCTGCAGGTCACGCTCCCGTGCCGAATGTAGGCTGGGTTGCGCATATGGATACCGTTGACGTAAACCTTTCTCCCGAGGTACATCCGCAGATTGTGAAAAACTATCAGGGCGGCGATGTACTGCTGAACGCTGAAAAGCAAATCTACATTAAGGTAAGCGAGCATCCTGAGCTTAACAAATATATCGGCAGCGACCTTATCACCACCGACGGTACCTCCGTACTGGGCGCAGATAACAAGGCTGCTGTTGCCAACCTGATGGTAGCACTGGAAACCATCATTAAGGAAAACCGTCCGCACGGCGAAATTTATGTAGCCTTTGTTCCGGATGAAGAGGTTGGCCTCTGCGGTTCCAAGAAGATGGATTTCAGCAAGTTCCCGGTTGAATTTGCTTATACCATTGACTGCTGCGAGCTGGGCGAGGTTGTATATCAAACCTTTAATGCAGGCAGCGCACACATCAAAATCAAGGGCGTAACCGCACATCCGATGTCCGCTAAGAACACTTTGGTCAACCCGGCGCTGGTTGCTGTAGATATCATCAACTGCTTCGACAGAATGCAGACTCCGGAGCACACCGAGGGCACCGAAGGCTTTATCTGGGTGCAGGCTATTAAATCCAACGCTGCGGAAGCAACTTTGGATATCAAAATCCGCGACCATAATAAAAAGATGTATGAAGCACGCAAGGAGTTCATCCGTCATTCTGTGGAATATGTACAGGCCAAGAATCCGAAGGCCGGCATTGAGCTGAACATCACCGACGTATACGGCAACATTGCCGATGCGCTGAACGATGACAACAGAAAATGCGTTGAGTACATTTTCGAGGCTATGAAGGAGTTGGATATCGAGCCGAAGGATATCGCTATGCGCGGCGGCACCGACGGTTCCTTTATTTCCACCAAGGGCATCCCGACGCCGAACTATTTCACCGGCGCGCTCAACTTCCACTCCAACTGCGAGTTTATGCCGATGGCTGCAGTGGAAAAATCCTGCCTGATGACTTTGAAGCTGGTTGAGCTGATTACCAAATAAAAAATGCTTGACAAATGCGTCGCTTTCCTGTAAAATTTTACTTGTTTCCGACGCAAATGCGCGCGAAGCCTTTTGGGGGCGTAGCTCAGCTGGGAGAGCACCTGCCTTGCAAGCAGGGGGTCAGGAGTTCGATTCTCCTCGTCTCCACCAATCGTTAATTAGCGGTCTTACTTTGGTAGGACCGCTTTTTTGTGCGCAAAAAAAGACGCCCATGTGTATGAGCGTCTGAGTAAATTGTTTAATGGCTCAGCAGCCTTCGTTTTCTTCCCATTCCTCGCTGTTTTCGTTGATGTACCATTTGCTGTTGATATAGATCTTTTCTTCGATAGTACACGGTCCCCAGATAACGCTGCCTTCAGGGCCATAGTCCTCGCCGTCGTCGGGGCAGGTATCGTCATAGGTGATAAGGGGAACGTAAGCATCGGCGCTGTCTGCTTCTATATTATTCATATTATTATTGTATTGCTGTTCTTCCTCCTGCGGATGCAGCATCCTATTGTATTTGTACAAAAGCTTTGCGGCATAGACAACGGCGGAAAGCAATACTCCCTCCTTCGGCAGTCCACAGAGAACTAAAATAAAAGCCAGAACGGCTAAAACTACGCTGTGGAAGAAGCTTTCTTGTTCATCCAGCTCTTTTATCTTATGTAAAAGGTAAATAATCAGCAGTGTTATGGGCAGCAGCACAAGAAAATAGCCTAATGATGTATGCGTAAAAATTAAAATAACGAGCGTTAAAAGGAGTATTAAAGCTATAAGGGCAATTACCTTTTTTATGTTACTGCAAAAGCTGTCGATAAAATTCATGGCACGCACCTCACTTTTATCTGTATTATAGCATGCCGGTGAATTTTCTAAAAAAAATCTAAAAAAACTGCAGAAATCGCTTGAATATGCCCTTTAAATGTGATATAGTATACACTATATTAAGGATTTCCCCAGAAAAAAGTATAGTATTTTAAAAGGAGCAAATTATTATGGAGAAAGAAAAAGCATTCCTGCTGTGGTTTGACCAGCTGGAGAGAAAAGACGTAGCAATCGCCGGTGGTAAGTCTTCTTCCTTGGGCGAGCTGACCTCTCATGTTGACGTACCTGTACCGTATGGCTTCGCAACTACTGCCTGCGCTTACAGATACTTCTTTGAAAAGACCGGTCTGTACGAAAAGATCAAAGCTTTAATTGCCGGTCTGGACGTAGACAACAGCGCTCAGCTGCGCGAGGTTTGCGCTAAGGTCCGCCAGGCAATTATGGACGAAGAAATGCCGCAGGATCTGCAGGACATGATTGCCCAAGCTTACAAAGAGCTGGGTGAAAAGGTTGGCCAGGCTGATCCGTTCGTTGCTGTTCGCAGCAGCGCTACCGCAGAGGATTTGCCGGATGCAAGCTTTGCAGGCCAGCAGGACACCTACCTGAACGTAAAGGGTGCAGAAACCATCGTTGCTAAGGTTAAGGAATGCTATGCTTCCTGCTTTACCGACCGTGCGGTTTACTACCGTGAAAAACAAGGCTTTGATCATCTGGATGTAGCACTGAGCGCTGCAGTACAGATGATGGTATTCTCCAAGGCTGCAGGCGTTATGTTCACTGTTAACGTTGCTACTGGCGACGACAAGAACATCCTCATCGAAGGCGCATGGGGCTTGGGCGAATATGTTGTTCAAGGCACCGTAACTCCGGATAACTATACTGTAAATAAAGCTACCTGCGAGATTGTTGAAAAGAACGTTAACGCGCAGGACATTAAGCTGATCCGTAAAGCTGACGGCGACTGCGAAGAAGTTGTTGTTCCGCTGGATGAGCAAAACGAGCAGAAGCTGACTGATGAGCAAATAAAACAATTGGCTGAATGCGCTAAGAAAATTGAAGCACACTATGGCTGCTACATGGACATGGAATGGGGCGTTGACGAGCGCGATAACAAGGTTTACATCCTGCAAGCCCGTCCTGAAACCGTATGGAGCCGTCGTAACAAAGAAAATGGTGCACCGAAAGAGGAGAAGAAAGTGACTACTGATCGCAAAGTTATCGTTAAAGGCTTGCCTGCCAGCCCTGGTAATGTAGCAGGCCGCGTACATGTAATTTTGGATCCGTCCCATATCGACGAGTTCAAGGAAGGCGAAATCCTCGTAACCGAAATGACCGCTCCTGACTGGGTACCGGCTATGAAGAAAGCGAAAGCAATCGTAACCGATAGCGGCGGAATGACCTGCCATGCTTCTATCGTATCCCGCGAGCTGGGCATTCCCTGTATCGTAGGTACCAAGAGCCGTGGCGAAGCTGCTACCACCACCATTCCCGATGGCATTGACGTAACCATTGATGCTACTCATGGTGTTGTTTATGAAGGCATCATCGAAGAGCCGAAGGCTGAACAGCCGGCACAACAAGTAGTTGCTGCTGCTGAATATTTCCCACCGACCGGCACCAAGATTTATATGAACCTGGGCGATCCTGAGCTGGCTGAAAAATATGCTACTCTGCCTTGCGACGGCATCGGTCTGATGCGCGAAGAGTTCATCTGGACTACTTATATCCATGAACATCCGCTGTATCTGATCAAAATCGGTCAACCGGAAAAGGTTGTAGACCAACTGGCTGAAGGCATCCGCCAAGTTTGCCAGGCTATGGCTCCGAGACCGGTAACCATGCGCTTCTCCGACTTCAAGTCCAGCGAATACCGCGACCTGAAGGGCGGCGACGAATTCGAGCCGAACGAGCCTTCCGCTCTGCTGGGCTGGCGCGGTGCTTCCCGTTACTATGATCCTAAATATATCGAAGCATTCAAGCTCGAATGCATGGCTGTTCGCAAAGTTCGCGAAGAGTTCGGCCTGAAGAACCTGAACGTTATGATTCCGTTCTGCCGTAACGTAGAGGAATGCGAAAAGGTTACCAAGATTATGGCTGACTGCGGTCTGTCCCGTGGTAAGGACTTCAAGGTTTGGCTGATGGCTGAGATTCCGTCCAACATCATTCTGGCTGACCAGTTCAACAAATTTGTCGATGGCTATTCCATCGGTTCCAACGACCTGACCATGCTGGTTCTGGGCTGCGACCGTGATAACGATACTGTTTCCCATATCTATGACGAACGTAACCTGGCTGTACGCCGTGCAATTCGTCACCTGATCGAGGTTGCTCATAAGGATGGCAAGACCGTTTCTATCTGCGGTCAGGCTCCGAGCGTATATCCTGAGTTCTGCGAGTTCCTCATTAAGAGCGGTATCGACAGCATGTCCGTTAATCCGGATACTGTTAAGTTCACCAAGAAGCTGGCTGCTCAAATCGAGCAACGCATCATGATGGATGCTCTGACCGGCAAAGGCCGTCAAGAGGTTGAGGACCTGAACTGGTAATTAGCAAGCAAGACTTTCAGCTCTGTAGTCAAGCGCATTGGCTTTATCTGGAAGCAGAAAAAGTAAATATGCAGTAAAGAGTTTTAGGACTCCTGTGTTGTAGTAATGCAATGCAGGGGTCCTATTTGCTTTTTTCTGGAAAAATTTAAGGAGGTATTCATGTTTTCCGTTATTTTTGTTCTTGGATTGCTTTATCACACCTATACCGATCTGAAATCTATGCTGCTTTATGACAAGACAACATTAATTTTAGCGGCGGTTGGCTTAGTACGCGCGTGGTATGAGAGGCAGCTTTTTGATGCTGCTTACGGCGCTGGAATTATTTTGGCAATAATGTTGGTGCTGTATTTTGCCAGCCGCGGCGGTATGGGCGAGGGCGATGTTAAGTTGGCGCCGGCGTTGGGTATCTGGCTCGGTTTAGAGCAGGGAGTATTGTGTTTGCTGCTTGCCTTTATCAGCGGTGGCATTGTGGGAGCATTACTGTTGCTGTGCAGGCGTGGGAAGCTGAAACAGGCGATTCCCTTCGGACCGTTTTTGTGTGCGGCGGCAGTCACTGCATATTTTTGGGGTAGAGAAATCATTACATGGTATTGGAGGATGTTCTTATGATGAAGTATGGTAAAAGTATTAGTGTTGAGGAGCTGTTTGAGCCTGTACTGTGCGCTTTACGCTGCCGATGGCGCCTTAAGCAGGCGCTTTTGCTGCTGTCGCTGCAAACGGGGCAGGTGGCATATTGGCAGAATGGTGAGCATAGCTGGCAGGAGCAGCTAGATGAAGAGTGCCTGACAAATAAGCAAAGACTTGCCGATACTTTACGTGAAATGCTTTTGAAGCGTGAGGTGGAAGAAGGTGCGATGGTTTTATTGCTGCCTGCAGCAGCAATGATGCATTCTGAACAGATGGTGTTGCCTTCAATGCGGCGGCGTGAACTGCAGGCTGTCTTAAAATGGGAGATACAGCAGAGTGTTCCTTGGCCTGAAGAGGACTATACTTATAGCTTTGAGGCAACAGAATTTAGTGAAGCAGGAGAACAGCAATATCAGGTAACTTTTACGGCCTTACAGGATACGTCACGCGCTGAGCTGGAGCATCTGTGCAGCAGCTTGCTTTTAAAGCTGCAGGGCATTTTGTTAAGCGACATGACGTTTGATGAAGCTGCAGAGAAGTGGTTTACCGGTAAGCAGCTGCCGACTGTATATAGACAGAAGCAAAAGTATTTGCATGGTGCAGCGGCCGCTTTTGGACGCTGGCTGCCTAAGGTCAGCGGCGCTGCCTTGGCTTTGGCACTGTTAGCTTATGGCGGGGCCTGGGGAGGCTGTTATCTGGCGCAACGCGATTTGCGGGAGGTGGAGCAGCGATTAGCGCAGTATGCGGAGTGGGAGCAGCGTATGCAGGAAAGCAAGGCTGTGGAACATAGATGTCAGCGTTTGGAAAAGCTGTTGGCTACAGCGTCTAAACCTTCGAAGGAGGCCGTTGGTGAGTTGGAACGCATCTGCCGCCAGATGATTCCCGGCTGTTGGCTGACTCTGCTGGAATACAACGGCAGCAAAAAGCCTTTAGTGCTGCAGGGTCAGGCGGTGGATAATTTGTCTTTAGAAAGCTTTGTTGAGCAACTGCAAAAATGTGGAAATTACAGCAGAGTAGAGCTTCTGCAATCGCAGCAGCAGGGTAACGTTCTTGTTTATAAACTGCAGCTGCAGATGAAGGAGGGCAAGCAATGAAAGCAGGAGAAAAAACAATTAATCTGCTTGCCTGCATAGCCTTCGTGTTGGTTGTAGGCTTGGGAATGCAGGCATGGGAGCTTTTGACTGAACGGCAACTGACGGTAGAGCAGATACAGAAGTTGCAGAGAAAACTGACACAGCAGATTCGCTTTGCTGATGAACACAGTGATTATAAAACATATAAAATCAAGCTATTGGATAAGCAAAAAAAATTAGAGCAGCAGGTAGAGCATAATCTGAATTTAAACAACCTCTTGCAGCGCCTGCAAAAGCAGGCACAAGCGCAAAGTATTCTGCTAAACAGCATGCAGATGGAGGGAAATCCTGTGCCTTTGCAGCAGGGCCTGCAGCTACAGACAGTGAAAATAAGTGTTGTCGGCAATTTTTATTCCCTGCTGCGTTGGCTGCGGCAGGCAGAACGCGACGGCTGCAAGTTTAAAGAGCTGCGCTTGCAAAGCGACATGCAGGCAAAAGAAGTGCTGAAAATGGATATCTCACTGGAATTGCATACCGTAAACTGATTCACCAAATTAGCCTACGCTAATTTTATCTTGACAAAACCCTCATCTTATAAGATAATGTCATAGTAAAGTTAGATTAGGCTAATTAAATTTTAAAGATAGCACTGGCTAATATTGTAAAGGAAGTTGCGTATGAAAAAATATATCTTACTCGTATTTGTCGTAATCATAGCCCTGGCAGGCTACTTCCTGCTGGCAAGAGGCCAGCACAAGCTCGCAGCCAACGCCGCCGTCAGCGTAACCGACAGCACCGGCGCCAAGGTACACATCCCCGCGGAGCCCAAAAGAATCGTCTTTCTAAATGCCTCCAATCTGGAAATCTTCGCCTCCATCGGTGGCAAGGCCGTCGGCAGACCTACCAGCACTTCATATCCCAACGACATCAAGGAAAGCATTAAGGACATCCCCGAAGTAGGCATGATCCACGCGCCGAATCTGGAAAAAATCATGAGCTTGAAGCCTGATCTGGTTGTAGGCACCAACGTACCCTTCCAAGTAATGCTGCGCAAGCCTCTGGAAATGGCCGGCGTGCCGCTTTACCTGAACATGATAAACTCCTATGAGGATGTGCTGAAAAGCATAGACGATTTTGGCTGCTTTGCCGGCAGAGAAAAGGAAGCTGCCGTCAAGCGTGCGCAGATAGAAAAGGAATATGCCGCGCTGACGCAGGACGTACAGAAGGGCAGGGGTCCGAAGGTGCTGATTATCTTCGGCTCGCCGGACAGCTTCAACATGTCCACCAAAAAGAGCTTTGGCGGTGATCTGGCAGAGCGTTTGGGTGCCGTAAATATTGCGGACAAGGCCGAAAACGTGAAGGACAGCAGCTACATTCCGCTGAGCATGGAATTCGTAGCCAAGGAAAATCCCGACATCGTGATGCTGATTACCATGGGCGGCAGCAAGGAAATTCTGGAGAAGCTGCGCGCCAATATGCGTGACAACGCCATCTGGCATGATGTAAACGCCGTGAAGAATAACCGTGTGTACCAGCTTCCGCCTAGTCTGTTTACCGTTAACCCCGGCACGCACACGATTGATGCGATGAAGATTATGAAAGAATATATGTATGGAGAGGCCAAGTAATAAGTAATGATGCCAAAACAAAAGAAAAAGTGCGCATAGCAGTGTTCTTCAGCTTGTGTATCCTGCTCGTCGCAGGCATTTTCGTGAGCATCGGCAGCGGTACAGTGAGCCTTTCGGTGAGCGAAACATGGGCAGCACTGCTGGGCGAGGCGGATGCGGACACCGACCGCATTGTGAATCTCATCCGCCTGCCCCGCACGATTGTGACAGTGCTTGTAGGTGCTAACCTCGCTTTGGCAGGCTGCAACCTGCAGGGCGTGCTGCACAACCCGCTGGCAGACCCTAGTATCATCGGTGTGAGCGCCGGTGCGGGCCTGTTTGCGATGGTGATAATGCTGCTTTTCCCAGAACAATCTGCCATGGTGCCGCTGGCAGCCTTCGTCGGCGCCGTGCTTTCCACGGGCATCGTCTTTTTCCTGGCGTGGGAAAAGGGCATCAACCCCTTGCGCATGATTCTGGCGGGCGTGGCGGTTGCCACCTTCTTCGGCGGCGGTATGGCGGCGCTGAACGTGTTTTACAGTGACAGAATCCAAGGAACTGTGATGTGGATGGCAGGCGGCTTTCAGGGACGCAGCTGGGGGCATGTGGAGATGCTTTTGCCTTATAGCGCGATTGGCATTATCGGAACGATTTTGTGTGCGCGTTCCCTAAATGCGTTGCAGTTGGGTGATGAGCTGGCCAAAAGCTTGGGTGTGCGCGTCATGCGCATGCGCACGATTTTAATCTTTCTTTCCGCGCTGCTGGCGGCGGTTTCCGTAAGCGTGGCAGGCATGCTGGGCTTTGTGGGCCTCATCGTACCGCACATCATGCGCCTGTTAATCGGCAGCGACCACGAATACCTGCTGCCCTGTGCGGCGATTGCCGGCGGTGCGGTGGTAACACTGGCTGATACGGCGGCAAGAACGCTTTTCAGTCCGCTGGAAATCCCCGTGGGCATCTTCATGTCCTTCATCGGCGGTCCGTTCTTCTTGTATCTGCTGAAACGGAGGATGCGTTAAGCTATGAATATCCCGACATTACATACACAAAAAATTACTCTGCGCTACGGCGAGCACACGATAATCAGGGACCTGACGCTGGATATTTCCCGGCCGGAGATTGTGACGATTATCGGGCCGAACGGCAGCGGTAAATCAACGCTGCTGAAGGCGTTATGTCGTTTGCTGGAGCCTGCGAGCGGTGCGGATTACGTTGTGACCGCCACCAAGACACAGCTGGAGAAAAAAGAGGTTCCTACTGCTGTTCAAGTAGTTACTCAAGAAGAAATGAAGCAAATGGGTGCTTATAGTGTGCAAGATGCCTTAAAATATGCTACTAGTATTGACGTACAAAGCTTTGGTATGACTGGTAATCAAGTCATGGTTCGTGGTATGGATACAATGCACAGCTTGATACTTGTCGATGGCAAGCGTATGGCTGATGAAGATACTCCTGCCACTCAGAACGTATATGTTTTGAATCGTATTAACATGGCTGATGTTGAGCGTATTGAAATTATTCGTGGTGCTGGTAGTGCTATCTATGGTTCTGAAGCTATGGGTGGTGTCATTAACATTATAACCAAGAAAGCTTCTAGTCCTAATGCTGTGGTCGGTTTTAGCACTGGCTCTAAAGAAACTAGTGAATACTTTAATTATGCTTCTGGTCGCCAAGGCAAAGTTGCTGTAAAGATTGATGGTCGTCGCACTAAAGTTCGTGAGCGTTTTAGCAGTCCCGGCAACAGCAACCAATTTGGTAACAAATTGTACTTTAATGCTGACGTAGATTATGCTTTTGATGAAAATCGTGGCTTAGATATTACTGCAGGTTACATGAAAGAAAAATTACAGACTAATGCAGCTTCTACTAGTGCAACTTATGGCTTATCTACCCAAAATCAATCCTACAATCAAGAACGCAAAGATTTTGGTTTAATGTATTATGGTAAAGATCAGAAGAACGATTATAGCTTCAGAACTTATTACAGTGAATTAAGCAAGGATCAAACTGCTATCAAAACTTATAAAGATAGACCATACGCTACGGTATTTGGGTCTTTCTTAAATACTAATGATGAGCACAAATTCAAAAAATTAGTTGTTGAAGGTAAAGATACTTATACTGCTAATGAAAACAATAAAGTTACTTACGGAGCAGAATATAAACATGAAACATCTGATAGAACATATCGTTCTTTGTTCTTACCTGTAATGCCTTGGGGTGTTGGTGTTTCTGACCATACTATTGATACTTACGCAGCGTATGTTCAAGACGAAATTCAATTAGGAGATAAGCTGTTAGTTATTCCTGCCTTACGTTGGGATTATCATGACCAATTCGGTAGTGAAATTACTGCTAAACTTGGTTCTACTTATAGCTTAAATGCTAATAATAGAATTAAATTTAATGTTGGTACTGGCTACCGTGCACCGACTTTATATGAACTTTATGCTAACATGCAAAAAGCAATGGGTGGTATGACGGTTAATGTTGTTGGTAATCCTGATTTACAGCCTGAAAAATCTTTTGATGTAGATTTTTCTTTTGAAGGCGAAAGTGGTAAAGCAAATTATAAAGTATCTCCATTCTATAACAGAATCAAAGATATGATTAATAGTTCAGATACTAAATATTATGATGCGGACGGAAATCTGTTGAATAAGTATATTCCTGGCTTGGCTGTTCGTGCTGATAGCAGTTATGAAAATATTAATAAAGCTGAAATTTTTGGTACTGAAGTTGAATTTGGTTATAATTTTGATGTACATTGGAATTTAATGACTAACTATACTTATTTAAGTGCTAAAGACAAAGACACGGATGAGCGTTTATCCAGCAGAGCTAAACATTCTGGTGCAATTAAATTAAGCTGGACTGATGCAGAAGAAAATCCGTTGACTGCAACTTTGGCGAATAAATGGTATGTTGATTATCGTTACTCTGGTGAAGATTACACATATAATACGGTTAATTTCATCGTTAATAAGGTAATTAATAAAAATTGCCGCGTTTACGCTGGTGTAGACAATATCTTTGATAAAGATCTTGGTGAAAACTTGTGGATTGATGGTCGTATGTGGCGTGTAGGCGCAGAGATGACCTTTTAATTAGAGTTTTGATTCCATAATATACAGCATACTGCTCCTTTCTGTACTTTGGGGAGCAGTATGCACCTCCTGTAAAAGTACGACAGCATTTGTAGATTTGTGAGGAAAATATGCAGGCAATAACAGATTTGATAATGTACTTTTATAAGGGCGGACTGGTTATGTGGCCGTTGCTCGCCTGTTCTATAAATGTGATAGCAATCGCCATTGAGCGGTTTATATATTATAAGAGCGTGGACAGCGGCGCAGCCTTTGCCTCCCGCTATTGTGCCGCCGTGCGCAGCGGTGATTTTGCTGTGGCGACGGAGCTGGCGCGCAAGGGCAGCGGTCAGTGCGCGCAGATGCTTGCCGATGTGGCGGCAATTGCAGGCGTTAAGGAAGAAAAGAGCGCCTTCCTCGAAAGCCGTGCCGGTATTTTTATGGCGACGCTGCGCGATAAGCTGGATTACCTGGGCATTATCGTAACGATGTCCCCGCTTCTGGGACTGCTGGGCACTATCGTGGGCATGATCGGTGCCTTCAGCATTTTCAACGTAGAAGCGGGTGCGCCGATGGCGATTACCGGCGGCATCGGTGAAGCGCTGATTGCAACGGCGACGGGCTTGTGCGTGGCTATTCTTTCGCTGTGCGCGCATTCCTATTTCGCTCACCGTATGGACAACATAATTACGGATATGGAGCAGTGCTTCAGCGCGCTGCTAGAGGCTGAAACAAGGAGAGCAAAATCATGAAGCTGCGAGATGTGCGTAACAGGAAAACGCCGCCGCTGATGATTATCCCGATGATTGATATTATGTTCTTCCTGCTGGTCTTTTTTATGCTGAGCACGATGTATATGATTAACCTGAAAACGATTCCGGTGAAGCTGCCGCAGGCTAAAAATGCGGCGACGGATACCACGACAACCTTCGCCGTGACGATGAAGGCCGACGGCAGCATTTATCTGGGTGATGTCCAAACGGATGCGGAGGCCTTGGCGCTGCAGGCAGGCCTGGAGCAGAAGAAGAACAAAAACTTCGCCGTTGTCATCCGTGCGGAAAAGGCGCTGGAGTACGGCGAGGTGATTAAGCTGGCAGATAAGCTGAAGGGCGCAGGCGTATCTCGCTTCGGCTTGGCGACGGATGGCGGTAAGTAACGATGAAGCAGATAGAAAAGCTGCAGGCGCAGGCACGTCAGCGCTTTGGCTTTTGCGGTTCACTGATAATACATTTTATATTGTTCGTCGCACTGGCGTTTTCCGGCGTTTTTGCCATGCAGCCGGCTGCGGATGCTGACACTGTTGTGTTCTTTGATGCCGGAGGCGGGGGAGGCGGTGGCGGTGATGAAGCTGTCGCTGATGCTGCCGACTATGGCGAGGAGCAGGTGGAGGAAGTCGTGGAAGAAGAAACGATAACTCTGCCTGACGGCAAGATAGAGCATAAGCAGGTTGTGAAGCATGTAGTGAAGCATGTGCCTGCAGGTGCAAAAAAAGGCAGCGGCAGTGGCAGCGGCGGCGGTCACGGTGCAGGACACGGCACCGGCATCGACGATGGCGTCGGCCCCCGGCATTGCGCGCAATCCCAAGGTGCCTCCGCGCGTAGCCTCAACTGCGGCTCCGGTTTATCCGCAGGCACTGCGTGATGCGGGAATCGGCGGGCGCGTTGTCGTGCGTGGCGTTGTAGGCATTGATGGGCGCGTAGAAAGCGCTGTAGTAGTGCGCTCCAGCGGCAACAGCACTCTGGACAACAACGCCCTCAGCGCCTTCTATAAATGGCGCTTCAGTGCTGCCAAAAACGACGCCGGCCAAAAAGTACGCTGCTACTTCGTACAAGGCTTCCCCTTTGTAATTGAATATAAATAAAGAAACCCACAAGGAGAAAAACATGAGAAAAATAGCAATCTATGGTAAAGGCGGCATCGGCAAATCCACCACCACCTCCAATTTATCCGCAGCCCTCGCATTAAAAGGCTACAAAGTAATGCAAGTAGGCTGCGACCCCAAAAGCGACAGCACCAAAAACCTCATGGAAGGCAAACGCATCCCCACAGTATTAGAACAACTGAAAGCAAAAGGCGAAGCCTTGAAACTGGAAGATATCGTCTTTGAAGGCTTCGGCGGCGTCCTGTGCGTAGAAGCCGGCGGCCCCACCCCCGGCATCGGCTGTGCAGGCCGCGGAATTATCTCCGCCTTCGAAAAGCTGGCTGAGCTGGAAGCCTTTGAAACCTACAAGCCTGACATCGTTATCTACGACGTCTTAGGCGACGTAGTCTGCGGCGGCTTTGCCATGCCCATTCGCGGAGGCTACGCACGCGAGGTATTCATCGTATCATCCGGCGAAATGATGGCCCTCTACGCGGCAAGCAACATCGCCCAGGCCATCAAAAACTTCGGCCGTCGCGGCTACGCACGCTTAAAGGGCATCATCCTCAACGCCAAAAACATTGAGAATGAGCAGGAGCTGGTAGCCAAAGCTGCCGCGGAAATCGGCACCGAGGTTGTGCAGTACGTACCGCGCAGCGGCGACATCCAAATCGCCGAAAATCAGGGCGGTACCGTCAGCGAATTTGTCAAGGACTCTCCGATGGTACAGGTATATAACGAATTAGCCGAGCATGTGCTGGCTATGAGCGAGGACGAAGAAGAATAGGAGGCAGTACATGAGCTTAAAGGAAGATGCAATGTGGAAGATGGCCGAAAAAATGGGCATGCCCAAAAGCGCCATCGAAGCCATCAAGGCTAAGCAGAAAAACGGCGACAAGAGCGCTATGCCCGACATGGGCAAGATGATGAGTATGATGCAGGCCATGAAGGGTGACAAGAAGGACGAAATGCGCAAAATGGCTGAGAAAATGGGTATGCCGCCGCAGGCTGCAGGCATGGACGGCAACGAAATCTTAGGCCGCCTGAACCGCCTGAGCAAGGTGCAGACAATCAAGGATGTGCCCCAGCTTACAACAGCGCTGTTCCCCGGCACCCACTGTCCGCTGATGGGCGCGGCGATGGTGGCAGGCGGTATCGACGATTGCTTGCTGGTAATCGTAGGCACGGACGAATGCAGCTATTACACCAAAAGCCTCACAATCAACGAGCGCTACGGCGGTATTGCGGGACGCTGCGTTTCCGTTGTGCTCGACAGCCATGATGTAACCTTCGGCAGCACCGAAAGCATGCACAAGGCCTTCAAAGAAATAGTGGCGGAATATCAGCCGAAATGTGTAATGCTCGTCACTACCTGCGTAATTGAGGTAATCGGCGATGATTACGATGCCATTGCCGCAGAGCTGACGAAGCAGTACAGTATTCCGGTAATGGCGGTGCACACCGAGCACTTTAAGTGCGAGGATTACTTCCCCGGTCTGGAGCGCGCCATTACTGCCTGCGCCGCCATGATGCAAAAGCAGGACTGTGACGGCAGCGTCAACGTTTTAGGGCAGCGCATGGGCAATTTTGCCGATACAGAGCTGCACGCATTTTTGCAGGCAGCAGGCGTCAAGATGGGCGTACAGCTGCCCAGCGGCTGCACTGCCGAGGAAATCCGCCGTGCTCCCGCAGCGAAGGTGAACATCGTCGTGCATGATATCGCACTGCCGTTAGCGCAGGCTATGCAGGAGCGGTACGGCATTCCTTACGTATACTTCAACCGCTTCGCAGCACCGGAAAAAATCCTGCAGACCTATCAGCATCTGTTTAATTATCTGGAGCTGCCGCTGCCTGCGGAGATTGGCGCTAAGTTTGAGGAATGCAAGGAAATGGAGCAGCAGGTGCTGCCTGAAGTAAAAGGTGTGCCCTATATCTACGGCAATACGCAGTATGAATGCTTTGAGCTCAACAGCTATCTGTGTAGCCTGGGCCTGGTGCCGCAGCTGATTCAGAGCAATAAGCTGAGCGAGGCTAATTTTGCTGATATCGAAAGCATTCTGGCGCAAAACGACCCGTACATCTGCAAGGCGGCGAATATCGCACCGCTGCAATATGTTTACGACGTACTGCATCCGTGGTTCTACATGGGCCATGAGTTCGGTGAGCGCCTGCGCCGCAAGGGCATTGCCCTGCTGCACAGCGACCCGGCGGGCAAGATGCTGGGCTTTGAATGCAGCAGCTTCATGCTGCAGGCAGTGGCGAAGGCTGTAGCCGACGCAAAGAAATTCAGAGAGGAGGCCGGCCTGTGAGCTTAGTAAGATTTTTACCGACACCGTCGGACAGAATGGGAATTATCTGGAGCCTTTTGGCCGTACAGGGAGCCATCGTGCTGGAGTACGGCCCTGCCGGCACCACGCACTACAGCATGGGCTTATACGGAGGCTTGGGCCTGCGCTTTCAAAACCGCCTCTTCACCACGCATATGAGCGAAGATGATGTTGTCATGGGCGATGTAACACGCTTAGAGGAAGCAATTATCGAACTTGATAAAAGCTATGCGCCGAAGGTTATCTTCGTCGTAGCCTCCTCCGTAACTGCCGTCATCGGCACCGACATCAAGGGCGTGTGCCGTTATATGCAAAACGAGGTCAAGGCTAAGCTTGTGGCCTTCGAGCAGGGCGGCTTCCGCGGTGATTACAGCGTCGTCCTGGCCGAAACCTACAAACTGCTCGTGCGCAACCTGCCGAAGAAGGACGCAGCGCAGGAGGCAGGCGTGTACAACATCATTGGCGCCTCTGCGTGGCGCTACCGTATGGCAAGCGACATCTGGGAGGTAAAGAGCCTGCTGGATGAAGCGCTGGGACTGCGCTGCAACGCCTGCCTTTGCTGCGACACCAGCGTAGATGAGCTGCAGGCCATGGGCAAGGCACAGGTAAATATTGTGCTGGGCAACGAAGGCCTGGCCGCTGCCCAATACCTTGAAGAAAAGTTTGGCACGCCGTATGTTTATGCCGTTCCCTACGGCTACAGCGGCACCGTAAGCTTTTTGGAGCAGGTAGGCGCAGCAGTTGGCAAGGCTTCTGAGCCCATAGTGCTGATGCGTATCAAAATGAAGGAAAAGGGCATGTCCATGCTCAGCATGTTTGCCATGATGGGCGGCAGGAAGCCAAGGCAGGCCGCTGTCAAGGGTGATTATGACCTGGTGCAGGGTGTGAGCACTTTCCTGGCGCAGGCAGGCATCACCGTGACGCATAAAATGTGCGCGCACAGCCTGAAGGCCATCACCGAACCGGCGGCAGATGTAGAAGCCTACGCCGAGGAGGGCGAATGGCTGCAGGAAATACGTGAGCTGCGCGACAAGTTGCTTTTCGCGGATGACGTGGCGCTCACGCAGGCAGATGCAAGCAACATGAAGGTGCTCATCAGCGCGCCGTTTATGAACGGTGTGGTGGCAACACACCTGCCGTTTATGGGCGAAAAGGGTGCTGATTTTCTGCTGGAACAAATCCAGGGTTATTATCAAAAGTAAAGTTTAAAGCAAAAGGAGGACATTATCATGAAACAAATTCCTGTAATTTTTTGGACCGGTACCGGTAACACACAAATGATGGCTGACGCTGTTGCAGAAGCAATTAACGCTGCCGGTGCGGAGGCTGTTGTAAAAAATATCAGCGAAATCACTGCTGACGAGGCTGCAGGCTATGACGCTCTGGCACTGGGCTGCCCGGCAATGGGCGCAGAGGTGCTGGAGGAATGCGAATTCGAGCCGTTTTTCACCGAGCTGGAAGGCAAGCTGGCAGGCAAAAAGGTAGCGATCTTCGGCTCCTATGGCTGGGGCGGAAGCTACATGCAGGATTGGGAAGCACGCGTTAAGGATGCTGGCGCAACACTTGTAGCTGACGGCGTGTTGGCGCTGGGTGCTCCCGACGACGAAGCAATGGCTAAGCTGACGGAAGCAGGCAAGCTGCTTGCCGAATAAGGCTGAAGCAACACAAAAAACTGCCTTTCGATTTTCAGAAGGGCAGTTTTTTAGTGAAGCGCTTGCGTTATAGCAATTGGCAAATAACTTGCCTTGCGATATTATTTAAGAACACATCCTATTGACTTTATACCTGCTATATAGTGTAGACTGTATCATTATAAAATAAAGATTATCATGCTGCGGCAGCGTTTTACGCCGGGGACATCGGCAAAAGCTGCTGCCCGCGTTTTGGAATATATATGAATAGAGGATAGGAAAGCTTTATGTTCAAAACATTTCTCAGCTATTATAAACCGTATAAGGGCATCCTGCTCTTTCTCGTGATTGGCTCATTGCTGCGCGCACTGCTCGAGCTGTTCTTTCCCTATGTAGTAAAGCTGATGCTGGAACAGCAGCTGCCGCTTAAGAATCTGCCGCTGCTCCTTGAATGGTCGGCAGCACTGCTTGCCATGTATCTGGTAAACTTCGGCATGCATTTCGGCATCATCTATTGGGCGCAGGTCATGAGCTCAGCTATGGAACGCGATATGCGGCGCGACTTGTTCCGCCATCTGCAAAAGCTGTCTTTCGGCTTTTATGATAAAAACAAAAGCGGTCAGCTGCTTGCACGCCTTACCAGCGACTTAGGCGAAACTGCCGGACTCGCAGGCAATGCACCCAATGATATTATCGTCTGCGGGCTGACGATGGTCGGCACAATGGTTATTTTAATCTATATGAATCCTATGCTGGGCACTCTGATCGCCTTCCTGCTTTTGCTGAAGGCAGTGCATACCGTTTTTGTCAACATGCGCATGAAAAAGGCCTTCTTCGCTAATCGTTTAGCGATGGGGGAGGTAACAGCCAAGGCTGCGGAAAGCATCAACGGCGTGCGTCTGATCAAGGCCTTTGCGGGCGAGCGCAGCGATATGACGCAGTTCATGGAAAAGGCGGATGCGTATCTGGCAACCTGTAAAAAGTCATTTAAGTTTAAATCCTATTTTATCGGCAGCATGATATTCTTCAGCAACTTTATCAATGTAGCGATACTCGTAGTAGGCGGTTTGCTGATAAATAAGGGGCTGATGAGCTTTGGCGAGCTGGTAGCCTTCTTCCTCTATGTAGGCCTGTTTATGAAGCCGCTGATGCAGCTTTTAGGCTTCAGTGAAATCTATCAGCGCGGTATGGCAGGCTTTAAGCGTTTTTATGAGCTGCTGCAGGAAAAGCCCGAGATTGTTGATGCACCGGATGCTAAAATTTGCCCGCCCTGCAAGGGGAATATTAGCTTTGATAACGTCAGCTTTGCCTATACGGACGGCAGACCTGTTATCCGCAACCTTTCGCTGAGCGTGGCAGCAGGTGAAACTGTGGCCTTTGTGGGCGCTACGGGAGCAGGCAAAACAACTATTGCCAGCCTTTTGCTGCGCTTTTACGAGCCTCAGAGCGGCAGAATTCTGCTGGACGGCTGCGATATCCGTGAATTTACGCAGGAGTCGCTGCGCAGGCAAATCGGCCTGGTGCAGCAGGATGTCTTTCTCTTCGGCGACAGCGTGCGCTACAACATAGCCTACGCCAAACCGGATGCGACAGTGGACGAGGTGCAGACGGCAGCGAAGGCAGCGGCGGCGGATGAGTTTATCCGAAAGCTGCCTGCGGGCTACGATACCGAGGTGGGTGAGCGCGGCGTGAAGCTGAGCGGCGGCCAGAAGCAGCGCTTGGCGATTGCACGTGTCTTCCTCAAAAATCCTCCGGTAGTAGTGTTGGATGAGGCTACAAGTGCACTCGACAATATTACGGAGCAGCAGATACAAAAGGAGCTCGACGAGCTGGCGGTAGGACGTACCACGCTGATTATTGCGCACCGTCTTTCCACCATCCGTCATGCGGACAAGATTGTGGTGCTTGACGAGGGTGCTGTTGCGGAATGCGGCAGCCATGAGGAGCTGCTGGCGCGCAAGGGGCATTATTATGATTTGTATCAGAAGGATTAAAGCAGAGGCTTGCGGATGCAGGCGTACTGCAGAAGATAATAAAATAGCGCACGCTGTTGCTAAAGCGTGCGCTGAGAATACAGAAAACCCATGTCTTGCCGATTTCGGCGGGACATGGGTTTTAGTGCTTTGTGTTTATTTTTGTATTAGGCTTGCTTTACGTGCTTAAACCTCTTTCTTCAGCTTCTCCACATCAGCGAGAGATAAATTTGTAAGTTCAGCGATAACCTCGAGAGAATAGCATCCTTTAGCCAGCATACGTTTAGCAGTAACGAGTTTTCTTTAGCTTCGCCTTTTGCAATACCAACAGCTTCGCCTTCAACAAGGCCTACGTCTTTGCCTTCAGCAATACCTTCACGCCGTTCGTCTAACAAACGAGCTTCCATAAGCATATATTCTCGCCTCACTTTCGTATCGAGTTTCAAATAGCTGATTTCATTATCAATCTGCTTGGTGAAATCAGTAGTTACAATGTGATTGTTTACATAATCATAAAAGCTTTTGAGATCCTTAGAGATTTCGCCATGCGTACCCTTAGTGTTCAAAATCATGGTGGTTGCTTTATCCGGAAGCTCCAGCTCCAAATCCTCCAGGCAGCGCTTTTTAAAAGTATAGACATAATTACCATTTTCAAAGAAATCAAAAATACAGATGAAAATGATAAAGGTCGGCGGCAATAGGTCATAAGGCTGGCCTGCCTGCAGCAAATCAAAATCAAGCAGCGCCTGATAATAGCGCGAGCGTTTGGGCAGAACGAAGGCTTTGGTTTGGGGATTCTTTTTGTTTTTTACCTGCATTTCCAGATTATAGTGTGTGTTTTTATCGTCCGCTACGATGATATCAAGGCGGATGCCGCGACTGGTGTACTCAGGCTCAAGCGTCTTTTCTGCCTCAATGTAGTTAATGTCAGCAATTTCTATCTGCAGCAGTTCCTCCAGCAGATGCTTGCAGATGCGTTTGCGTGACATAACCTTTTTGAAGATGAAGTCGCTTTGAATCGTCATGTTTGCAAATTTTGTTGCCAGGTCTTGCATGGTTTTTCTTCTTTCATTTTAACACAGATGCAATAAAAAATACATAAGCAGCGCAAAAACAAAAAAAGAGCAGTACCCTGACGATAAAAAAATCGTCAGTTTGTACTACTCTTAGAATGTACCAGATAAATGGCCTTGCTTAAGCTTCTGCAGAAAATGCATCTGCAGGATATACTGCTTATTTAATTGTCCGCAGGTAAATGAACTTGATGCGTAAGATTACTTGCGGTTTTGAAGAACTTAGTTTAAGTTTACTTGAAATACAGGGGAATGTCAAGGGAGGGAACTTTTCATGCGAACATTATACTTACTATAATCCGGTTATAATACGGGTACTTCTATTTTAGAAATGAAGTTTTCATGCGAATCGGTTGACCAGTAATTTCTTAATGTTTTGATATAAATAATGTTATTTGTTTTTAAATTCAGTGCTTTGCAAAAATTAGTTAAAAGTGGTTTGGCCGTATTAACTGCATCGGCAAAATTGGTATTAACGTAGATTTGCAGATACAGGCCGTAAGGCTTTATGTAATTGTGCCGTTTTTTATTAGTCTTGCAGAAAATTTTGTAGGATTTCGGAGAAAAATCGGTAATTGTTTCATTAAAAATAAAACCGCTGATACTATATTCTTTAAGCCCGTTTTGGTCGACAGCCGAATTCAGCAGGGTGGCAGCAGCTAAAAAACGTTCCTTTTGCGGTAAAGAAAGCAGAATATCCTCGCTTACCAAAAAATATTCCTCTTCTCTATAGGACAAGGTAATTTCGTTCAGTTTGCAATCATTGTAGACATTTATGGTATTTATTTTAGATTTTATGTTATCGCATAATTTACTAGTCAGTTCTATTTGTTTTGTCAATTTATGTAATTGTTTGTTGAGCAGAGAAAGAGTATCGTCAGGAGTGCGGTGCTCCAAAAAATTCTTTATATCGTTAAGGTGGAAGCCCATTGTTTTCAAATCCAAAATAATTCCCAAGATGAAAAACTGTTTCAGCGAGTACATGCGATAACCGTTCGAATCTAAATAATCAGGCTTAAACAAATCCTTTTTATCGTAGAAAATCAGCGTCTGTTTTGATATGTTATATAATTGCGCCAAGTCACTTGCGTAAAAGAAATTGCTTTTGTCTATCATTTGAAAATCTCTCCTATTGACATTATAGTTACTATATGGAGTATACTGTATCATCATAACATAAACAACATAATAATGCCAGAGTATAAGCATTAGGTAAGTGTATGAGTGTTTGATGAAGTTGTTAGGAGGTATTGTATTTTTATGTTAAAAATGAACCGAAAAAAAGTTGCCGCTTTATTCATGATTTTGGGAATTTTGCCTCAAAGCGTAAGCTTTGCAGCAGAAAAGCTGGATCAATATAATTTGGACGAAATTGTCGTAACAGCTTCTCAGGAGAAAATTAAGCAGGAGCTGAATACTCCTGCTACTACCGAAATTTTCACTGCGGAAGATATTAAAAACTACAACGGCAGTAACGTACAGGAAGTATTGGAATATGCTGCGGGTGCGATTGCCGCTCAGCCTACCGGTGTAGGCTCTACGTTTGGTATGAGAGGTCTGACCGGTGCAAGCCGTAACCCGACTATTCTGGTTGACGGTGTTCCTTTAAATATGCAGGGCTTCGGTAACCTGGACGCTATTCCCGTTAATGCTGTTGAAAGAATCGAAATCATCCGCGGTACCGGCGCAGTTCTTTACGGCACCGATACCTTGACCGGTGTTATCAATATTGTTACTAAGCAGACTCCGCAAATTTCCGCAAGTGCAGGCTACGGCAGCAGAGGCAAGCGTCTGGCTACCTTGAATGTAAGCGAAGATAAATTCGGTATGGCATATACACATGACAGAATTGCGGAACGTAACTGGTATACCGCGAAGAAAACCTCTAAAGGCATGTGGATGGAAAAACACAGTGCTATGTTAAAGTATAAGCCAAATGATAATTTATCTATGAGATATATGCTTACCGATAACCAGAACGATTACGATAAGTTTACTGCCCTCAAAAAGACAGGCTCCAACGAAACCAATATCGTTTTCCATGATCTTAATGTAGCATACAACAACAAAGGCTTGGATGTTACCGTATTCGGTCAGAAGCGTAAATACAAAAACAATGCTTATAACGCAGCTTATGAGCTTATGCCTAAAAAATCCCTGCGCAGAACCAGCTGGAACTATGGCGTAGATGCTAAGTATAATTTTGATATCGGCAAGTTCAACATTACTGCCGGTGCGGAAGTGGCTTTGGAAGCAGATTCTCACGGTAACGTTAAAGGCACATCCTTCGACCTGGATATGATTAAACGTCACAGAAAGGCTGTATATATTCAGGCTGTTGACAACATGACCGACAAAACCACCTTATCCTTCGGCGGCCGTGAAGTAATGTATGACGACATGAAGAATGAATTCCTGCCGTCCTTACAATTACTGCACAAGCTTAACAATAAGGATACCGTATTCCTGAACGTCAACAAATCCTTCCGTATGCCTACCATCGGTGACCAATATTCCGACAGCGATTCTATGATTTTCAATGATAACCTGGGCCCCGAAACCGGCTGGAACTATGAAATCGGCTGGAAGAAGCTGTTGTCTCCGCGTGAATTCTTAAAGGTTTCTTTGTATCATCTGGATATCAGCAACAGAATCTTTACTCAGAAAATCGACGATGACCACAGCATGGTTGTCAATGCCAATAAATTCAAAAACACCGGCTTAGAGGTTTCCTATGAAGGCGTTTTGAGCGACCACTGGAGCTTCAAGACCTCTGTTGCATATTCCGATCCTAAGCAGATTGATAAACCGGGTGCCGATTTCAGAAACTGCGATGATAAGCTGCTGATTAACAGCGTTTTAGGCTATAAAAACGGCAAGCTGGCAACCAATCTGTTACATCAATATGCTGCTATGCGTTATCTGTCTTACGCACCGTATTCCGGCAATGGCATCAAGCAATATCTGAGCTTTAATGCTACTTATCAGTTCGATAAAGAAAACAGCGTGAAATTTGCTGTCAACAACATTCTGAACAGAACCGAAGAGATGGCTGCTTCCAGAGGCTGTCTGCTGCCGTACCGTGACTGGTTCATTACTTATGAAAGAACATTTTAATAAAATGCTTTGAAGGTGAACAATGAAAAAGCTGTTTCTGGTAATAATGGCATTGTCCTTATTGTTAGTCACCGGTTGTGGCAAGGAGTCCTTGTCCTCGCAGGAGCAGGGCAGCGGTTATACTGTTGTTGATGCCAGAGGCAAAAAGATAACCTTTGCATCAGCACCTAAAAGAATAGTTTGCTTAAATTACAGCGCTACAGATATTTTGACGGACCTTATACCGACAGAACGGATAATTGCTACGGATATGTGGGCAAGGGAAGAGGATTTGTCGAACTGCTACGAAAAGCTGAAGGGCATACCTGTATGCGAAAATAATCCTGAGCAGATTATGAAATTTAACCCGGATCTTGTTATTCTGACTGAAGGCAGAGCTAATGAGCTGGCAGATACTCTTGACAGTGTAGGCGTCAAGACCTGTGTATTGCGTCAGCCGAAAACTATACAGGAAATTCCGGATTATATTAAAATTGTGGGTGAGGTAGCAGATACTAAGGCTGCTGCCGACAGCCTGGCAGAAAAGGTTGCCGCATATCTTAAGGCTTCTGCCGGTGGACAGAAAATCGAAAGCGTTCTGCTGATTCATCCTAACGGCGGTATTGGTCAAAAGGGCTCGATGCCTGCTAGCATATGTGAAGCATGTAATATTGAAAATCTGGCTGCAAAGTACGATTTTCCACAGTCCTCCTATCTTAGCAAGGAACAGATTATTGCTATGAATCCCCAAAGAATAATAGTGTTGGACTGGTCCTTTGGCGGACAACACAAAAATGCAGAGATACGCAAGGAAGAAATTCTAAATGATCCCAGCTATCAGACTGTTTCAGCCGTGCAAACCGGCAAGGTTGTTATTGTGCCGATGAAATATATGCATTGCTCCAGTCAGTATGTGATGAAAAATCTGGAAGAATTAAAACGTATTATGCGCACAACTCTATAATAAAAAAACAAGCAGTGAACTACGAAAAATAGTTCCTGCTTGTTTTTTAGAATATATAAATATATGGTATAGGGAAAGTTTATGTTTAAAACATTTCATGGCTATTACAAAACATAAAAGGAGAAGGTTATGAGAAAAATTGCAATTTACGGTAAGGGCGGTATCGGCAAATCTACCACCACCTCCAATTTATCGGCAGCACTGGCCTTAAAGGGCTACAAGGTTATGCAGGTAGGCTGTGACCCGAAGAGTGACAGCACCAAAAACCTTATGGAGGGCAAACGCATTCCGACAGTATTGGAGCAATTAAAGGAAAAGGGAGAGTCCTTGAAGCTGGAAGATATTGTTTTTGAAGGCTTCGGCGGCGTACTGTGCGTAGAGGCCGGCGGACCTACTCCGGGCATCGGCTGCGCAGGCCGCGGTATTATTTCTGCCTTTGAAAAGCTGGCAGAGCTGGAGGCCTTTGAAACATATAAGCCTGACATCGTTATCTATGACGTATTGGGTGACGTAGTCTGCGGCGGCTTCGCTATGCCGATTCGCGGCGGCTACGCACGTGAGGTATTCATCGTATCCTCAGGCGAAATGATGGCTTTGTATGCGGCGAATAATATTGCCCAGGCAATCAAAAACTTTGGCCGTCGCGGTTATGCACGCTTGAAGGGCATTATACTTAACGCCAAGAATATCGAAAACGAGCAGGAGTTGGTAGCAAAGGCTGCGGAGGAAATCGGCACCGAGGTTGTGAAGTATGTTCCGCGCAGCGGCGATATCCAGATTGCCGAAAATCAGGGCGGTACCGTCAGTGAGTTTGTGAAGGATTCTCCTATGGTACAGGTATATAACGAACTGGCCGAACGGGTTTTGGCTATGAGTGAGGACGAAGAGGAATAGGAGAAAAATATGGATTTACAAGAAAAGGCAAGACGCAAGCTGCAGGAAAAGCTGGGCCTGCCGCCGCAGGCTGTGGGCATGGACGGCAACGAGCTTTTAGGCCGTCTGAACCGGTTGAGCAGAGTGCAGACAATAAAGGATATTCCGCAGCTGACAACAGCGCTTTTTCCCGGTACCCACTGCCCTCTGATGGGCGCTGCTATGATTGCAGGCGGTATTAAGGATTGCCTGCTGGTTATCGTCGGTACGGATGAATGCAGCTATTATACTAAAAGCCTGACTCTCAGCGACCGCTACGGTGGCATTAACGGACGTTGCGTTTCGGTAGTATTGAACAGCCATGATGTAACCTTTGGCAGTGCGGAAAGCATGCACAAGGCGTTCAAAGAAATTGTAGCGGAGTATAGGCCTAAGTGCGTTATGCTTGTGACTACCTGCGTCATTGAGGTCATCGGTGATGATTATGATGCCATTGCCGAGGAGCTGACAAAGCAGTACAGCATTCCTGTGATGGCGGTGCATACCGAGCACTTTAAATGTGAGGATCATTTCCCCGGCTTCGAACGTGCGATTACAGCCTGCCAAAGCATCATGCAGCCGCAGGAAGGTGATGGCAGTGTCAACGTTTTGGGACAGCGCTTCGGAGATTTTGCAGATACGGAGCTTTATGCGCTGCTGCACAAGTCCGGCGTGAAAATCGGCGTACAGCTGCCAAGCGGATGCACAAGTGATGATATTCGTCATGCTCCGGCAGCAAAGGTCAATATTGTTGTCAATGATATTGCTCTGCCGTTGGCGCAGGCTATGCAGGAGCAGTATAACATTCCTTATGTTTACTTCAACCGCTTTGCCGCACCGGAAAAGATTCTGCAGGCCTATCAGCATCTGTTTGCTTATCTGGCGCTGCCGCTGCCTGCGGAGGTCAATGCAAAATTCGACGAATGCAAGGCGCTGGAGCAGAAAACGCTGCCTGTTGTACAGGGAGTACCGTATATTTTCGGCAATACGCAGTACGACTGCTTTGAGCTTAACAGCTATCTGTGCCGTTTAGGCCTTGTGCCGCAGCTGATTCAGAGCAATAAGCTGCGCCAAGAGCATTTTGAGGATATCAAAGGCATTCTGGCGACTACTGACCCGTATGTCTGCAAGGCGGCTAATATAGCACCGCTGCAATATGTATATGATATACTGCATCCGTGGATTTACATAGGACATGAATTTGGTGAACGTTTGCGCCGCAAGGGAATTGCGCAGCTGCACAGCGACCCGGCAGGAAAAATGCTGGGCTTTGAATGCAACACCTTCCTGCTGAAAATTTTGCAGCAGACTGTGGCTGATGCCAAAGTATTCAGAAAGGAGGCTGGCCTGTGAGCTTAGTAAGATTTTTACCGACACCGTCGGACAGAATGGGAATTATCTGGAGCCTTCTGGCGGTACAGGGAGCTATTGTGCTGGAATATGGTCCCGCAGGCACTACGCATTACAGCATGGGCTTATACGGCGGCTTGGGCCTGCGCTTTCAAAACCGCATGTTCACTACGCATATGAGCGAGGATGATGTTGTAATGGGTGACGTAACACGTCTGGAGGATGCCATCGTTGAATTGGATAAAAGCTATGCGCCGAAGGTTATCTTCGTCGTAGCCTCTTCCGTGACTGCCGTCATCGGAACTGACATCAAGGGCGTGTGCCGCTATATGAAAAATGAGGTCAAGGCCAAGCTGGTAGCCTTTGAACAGGGAGGCTTCCGCGGTGATTACAGTATCGGCTTGGCAGAAACATATAAGCTGCTCGTGCGCAATCTGCCAAAGAAGGATGTAGCGCAGGAGGCGGGCGTGTACAACATCATCGGCGCCTCTGCGTGGCGCTACCGCATGGCGAGCGATATTTGGGAAGTGAAAAGCCTGCTGGATGAAGCGTTGGGACTGAGCTGCAATGCCTGCCTTTGCTGCGACACGAGCGTGGAGGAGCTGGAGGATATGGGCCTGGCACAGGTGAATATTGTGCTGGGCAACGAAGGTCTTGCGGCTGCCAAATATCTGCAGGAAAAATTCGGCACGCCGTATGTTTACGATGTTCCCTACGGTTACAACGGTACGCTGAGCTTTTTGGCGCAGGTTGGAGAAGCGGTAGGCAGGGAGCCTGATTCTATGGTACTGCTACGCCTGCAAACAAAGGAAAAGAGCCTTTCCAGACTCAGTCTTTTCGCCATGATGGGCAACAACAAGCCGAGAATGGCTGTAGTCAAGGGCGATTATGATATGGTGCAGGGCGTGAGTGCCTTTCTGGAGCAGGGCGGCATCACTGTACTGCACAAAATGTGTGCGCACAGCCTGAAGGCGATTGCGGAGCCAGCGGCAGATGTGGAAGCCTACGCTGAGGAAAGCGACTGGCTGCAGGTAATCCGTGGCTTGCATGATACGCTTATTTTGGCAGATGATGTGGCACTGTTGCAGGCTGATGCAGATAATATGAAGGTGCTTATCAGCGCACCGTTTATGAACAGCGCTGTGGCTACGCACATGCCGTTTATGGGTGAAAAGGGAGCAGACTTCCTGCTGGAGCAGATGCAGGCATACTGCAGAAGATAATAAAATAGCGCACGCGCTTAAAGCATGCACTGAGAACACAGAAAACCCATGTCTTGCCGATTTCGGCGGGACATGGGTTTTAGTAATTTCTTATAAACCAATCTCAGCTCTATTCTGCTTTAACCTTAAACACAATTGCATACAGCACCGGCAGTACCACCAGCGTCAGCAGCGTTGCACCTGTCAGGCCGCAGGCAATAGCTACAGCCATTGCATTCCAGAACTGGCTGGCGAACATCGGAATCAATCCCAGTACCGTAGTGAAAGCCGCCAGCATAATCGGACGGAAACGCACAATCGCCGATTCCGTAATCGCCTTGGCAGGCTCCATCCCGGCATCAAGATGCTGCTGAATCTGGTCAACCAGCACCATACTGTTACGGATAATTGTACCGGTGAGCGCCAGAATACCCAGCTCCGCCATAAAGCCCAAAGCGGAATTGAACAGCAGCAGGCCGAAGATAACGCCGATTATACCCATCGGCGCCGTCAGCATAATAACCAGCAGCTTGCGGATATCCTGCATCTGCAGCATAATCAGAACGACAATCAGCAGCAGCATCAGCGGTATCGGCTTCATCAGATAATTCAAGGTATCGTTGCTGTCCTCCAGCGAACCGCCGACCTCGATGCTCATGCCGGCAGGCAGCTCCTTGCGCAGAGGCTCCAGCTCCTTATACACCTGCTTGGTAACATCGTTGCCGGTAACGCCGTCAACAATACCGCCGTTGACGGTAATTGTAGGACGCAGGTTGCGGCGCCAGATGATATTGTCCTCGCTGGTGTAATCAAGATGCGCGATTTGAGACAGAGGCACAGCACCCTGGCTCGTAGGAATGGAAATAGTTTCCAGCTGCGAAATATCTGCGCGCTGGTCAGGCTGCAGGCGGAAAACGATACCAATCTGCTGGTCGCCCTCCAGATAGGTTGCTACGGTATAACCGGATACCTGAGCCTGCAGAGCGTTGGCCACAGTCTGACGTGTGAGTCCCATTTGCAGCAGCTTGTCATTGTCGACCTTCAGCTTAACGGCGTTGGTCTGCTCCAGCCAGTCAAGACGTGTCATGTTGACGTAGGGATTAGTGGCCATCACCTTGCGCACCTTCTGCGCATATTCCTTAACCTGCGCATCGCTGTTGCCGCTGACGCGGATCATAACAGGATAGGGAGCAGGCGGACCGAGCGGAATCGAGCGGGAGTAAACTATAGCCTCCGGCAAATGCTCGGCGGCAAGCTCGCTGATGCGCTTCTCCAGTTTTTTGCGGTCTTCCACGCTTTTGGCAACAACTACGAGCTGTGCGTAGTTATCACGCGGCTGTACCGGGTCGATTACCAGCACAAAGCGCGGTGCACTTTCGCCTACGTAGGTGGAAACGTGGTCTAATTCCTTATCATCCTTAATCAGATTCGTCAGCTTGCGTGCCGCGGCATCAGTTGTTTTAATCGAGCTGCCCTCAGGCATATTAAGCTCTACCAACAGCTCCGGACGTACGGAGGCGGGGAAGAATTCCTGGCTGACGAAGCGCAGCATGAACATGGAAAGGCCAAGCATCGCCAGCGTAATGCCGATAACCGTGATGCGGTGTCCCAAGGCCCAGTGCAGCAGCTTGCGGAAGGCGCGGTAGAAGCTGTTGTCATAAGATTCCTGCTTGATAACAGTAGGACGTATCCATTCATAGCCCAATACCGGTGCCAAGGTTGCGGAAACAAGCCAGGACAGCATCAGTGTTACGGTCATAACTGGGAAAAGGCTGTAGGCAAATTCCGAAGCGCTGGCTTTGGAGAAGGCAATCGGCATGAAGCCGAGGCAGGTAATGGTGGTGCCTGTCAAAAGCGGCCAGGCGCAGGTTTTGAAGGCATAGGAGGCTGCTTCCTTACGAGGCATGCCTTCGGACATTTTTACTTCCATCAGCTCAACGACGACGATGGCGTCATCGACCAGCATACCAAGGGAAACAACCAGTGCGCCTAGGGATACCTTATGCAAATCGATGCCCAAAGCGAACATTGCGCAGAAGGAGCCTAACAAAATCAGCGGGATGCAGCAGGAAATTACGTAACCGCTGCGGCGTCCGAGCGTCATCAGGCTGACTACCAGCACGATGATAATTGCCTCGTAAAGGCTTTCGGAGAATTCGCTGATGGATTTTTTTACTACCTCAGGCTGATTGGCAACCTGATTAAGCTCCAATCCGAGCGGCAGCTCCTTTTGGATGCGGGCGATTTCCTTGGCCAGATTTTCACCGAGCTTGATGTTATCGCCGCCGTCCTCCATAGAAAGAGCAATGCCGACTGCGGGCTTGCCGTTATAGTACATCATTGTTTCCGGCGGGTCTGCATAACCGCGGGTGATGGTTGCGATATCGCCCAAGCGGAAGACACGGCCGTTGGCATTGATGGGGATGGCAGCAATATTTTCCACGCTGTCGGGGCTGCCGGTAATGCGCAGGTAGGAGTTGGCTGTGTCGGCCTCAATCATACCGCTGGCATTGACCGAGGTCTGTGCTTTGATAGTGTTGGCAATACTGTTGATATCCAGTCCCAGCTGTGCCAGCTTGGCAGTTTGCATCTGCACGAAGATTTTCTCCGGCTGTACGCCTACCAGCTCAACCTTTTTGACATCAGGCACGCTGAAGAAGTCGAGCTTGATTTTTTCGGCGTATTTACGCATATCCTCATAGGTGAAGCCGTCACCGGTAATTGCGTAGATATTGCCGTAAACATCATCAAAACGGTCGTTATAAAAGGGGCCTACGGTACCCGAAGGCAAGTCCTTTTTGCCGTCGTTTACGATGTTGCGCAGCTCCAGCCAGCGCTGACGTACCGTGTTGCCGGCAACTTCATCCTTGAGCGCTACCGTAATAACGCAGACACCGGGGCGCGAATAGCTGGTGATTTTCTTAACCTGCGGCAGACTTTGAATCTGCTTTTCCAAAGTATTTGTCAGATGCATTTCTACATCCTTGGCGCTGGCACCGGGCCAGGCTGCGGATACTACCATCTGCTTGACGGCAAAGCTGGGGTCCTCGCTGCGTCCGAGCGATTTAAAGGAAAACATACCCATAATCAGCACAAGCACAGCGAAGAAGTAAACTAACTGGCGATGGTTAATAGCCCATTCTGCCCAGTTGGCATGATGCTTTTCGTTGTTTGACATCAGATATCACCGCCTTTGGTCAGACGTACCTGTTGGTTATCGACAAGCTTGCTGAGGCCGGCGGTTATCAGAATATCACCCTTGTTTAAGCCGCCTGCCAAACGTACGTTGTTGCCTACGTAGCCGGCAACCTTAACGTCCTGCAGCACAGCGCGGTTATTGCGCACCAGCCAGACCTGAGTCTTGCCGTTTACCTGATACAGTGCGGTAGCAGGAATAACAATCTCGTCCTCGGACGCCGCAGCGTCCTTAAAGCTGACCTTGGCAGTCATGCCGAGCTTGGCTGCTGCAGGCAGCTGCGGCACAGCAACGCGCACCTTATAGGTACGTGTAATGCTGTCGGCAATAGGCGAAATTTCGCGGACAGTGCCCTTCGCCGTAACATCTGGAAGCGCCCAGAAGCTGATTTCCGCCTGCTGGCCGACGCTCAGCTTGACGTTTTCCGGCACGTTAATCTGGATTTCACGTTCACCGCTGCGCACGATGGTGACCATCGGCGTACCGGCTGCCGTTACCTGGCCTGCTTCACCGGTGATGGCTGCCACAACGCCGTCGGCATCACTCGTCAGCTGCGTGTAGCTCAGCTGGTTGCCGCTGGCGTTGGCGTTGGCCTGTGCCTGACGCAGCGCAGCATTGGCTGCCTCCAGCTGGGTGTTGTACTGGTCGCGCGTTGCTTCGCTCACAGCACCGCCGGCATATAGCTTGTTAAAGCGTGCCGCATTGTCAGCCGCCAGCTTTTGGTTGGCAATGGCAGATGCCAGCTGTGCATTGGCTGCTTCTACGCTTTGGTTTACATCCTTCGGATCAATCGTCATCAGAATCTGGCCGGCGTGTACCCGGTCGCCTACGTTGACAAGACGGGAAGCGATTCTGCCGGCAGTCTGGAAGGCCAGCTGGCTTTCATAACGTCCGCGCACCTCGCCGGGATATACGGTGGAGGAATCGGCAATGCTTTCGCCAATCGTCATAGTCCGGACGATGGGGATGTAGTTTGCCTCCTGTGGCTTATGCATAATACTGCTGTAAAGCTGCCAGCCTGCGGCTGCCAGTACGACAACGGCAGCTCCGGCAACAAGTTTCTTTTTATCAGGAAGTTTGGGAAGTTTTTCCATAATAGACTGCATGATTTAACAGCTCCCTTGCAGAATAATGTTATTGTTGTAAAATTTTTAATCGTTCAATTAAATTATAGGTTCTAATGTAGAGAGCGTCAAGCAACAAAGTTGTAAACAAAAATAAAGCTGCCGGAAAGCAGCTTTATTTGAGGAATATATTTATTTTTTGCTAAGCGATGCAAGGTAGGTGTTGAGCGCCTGCAGCAGATAATCAAGCTCTGCGCCGTTTTTGAAATTGCCCAGCTCGCAGATATGGCTGTGCATCAGAAAGAAGAACATGATAATACCTTCCAGAGTGAAGGCAACGTGGGTTGCTTTGATATCCGCAACGATTTCGCCGCAGGCAATCGCTTCCTCAACCAGCTCGGTCATGAACTGATGGATGCGGTACAGCTTGCTGCGCACGTAGTTTTCAAACATGGGCTGTGGAGTCAGCAGCTCGCGGTAAATCAGATGAATGTTATAGGGGTTCTGCTGCTGCATTTCGGCAATGCCGTCTACATAGGTACGCAGCTTGGTAAGCGGGGAACCTGGCTGCTGACGGATTTTGTCCTGCAGCTTCAGAAATTTTTCGGCCTCAGTATATAAAACCTCCTGATATAAATTCTTCTTGCCGCCGAAATAATAGGAAATCAACGCGCTGTTGACGCCGCTGGCAACAGAAATCTGCTTGATAGACACGGCAGCGAAGCTGTCCATGGCAAACAGCTTGGTTGCGGCTTCAAGAATTTTATCAGCAGAATTGAGATTAGGACTTTCATCTATCATATAACGTAATACCTCGTTGGAATAAATAATGTATGAATATATTATACACGATTTGGGCGCAGATGTAAGCTGATTTTGTTAAAAAAGTGATATTATGAAAATATCTTGTTAAATATGAAAATTTTGTTCGTTAATATGTTGGCTGTGTACTGGTTTTCTGCTATAATAAAAAAATAACGGAGGTCAGTATAGAAAAAATGAATACATTGGCTATAGCTTTGATGATTGTCATAGCCCTGCTGCTGGCAGGTGTGATAATATTATTGATACAGGGACGCCCTAAGGCGGACATGACGGCGCAGCGGCTGGAGCTTTTGGAGCGCAGGCTTGCGGAAAGCATGTACGACCTGCGCGGCGAGCAGAGCACACTGGCGCGGGCGGCGCGCTTGGAAAACCAGGCGGCGAGCGACAGGCTGAGCGAACAGATTGACAAGCGCGTGGCGCGTCTGGCGGATATGACGGACCAGAACCTGGAGCGCATCCGCATGACTGTGGACGAGCGCCTTAATCAATCGCTGGAGCAGAAGTTCGCGCAGGTCAACAAATGCCTGGGCGAGGTACACCAGTCACTGGGACAGATGCAGAGCCTTTCCTGCGGGGTGGATGAGCTGCGGCGCGTTCTTTCGAACGTCAAGGTGCGCGGTACCTGGGGCGAAATGCAGCTTGGCAATATCCTCAAGGATATTCTTGACCGTGCAAGATATGTAGAAAATGCAGAGGTGCGTCCGCACAGCGGCCTGCGCGTGGAATATGCTTTGCGCTTGCCGGGGCAGCGGGAGCAGGAGGTGCTGTTGCCGATTGATGCCAAGTTTCCGCTGGAGGATTACCAGCGCCTGCAGCAGGCGCGTGAGGCCGGTGATACGCAGGCGGCGGATGCGGCGGCAAAGCAGCTGGAGCGACGCTTAAAGAGCGAAGCGAAGGATATCTGCGAAAAATATATCTGTCAGCCGTATTCGACGGATTTTGCCGTGATGTATCTGCCGAGCGAGGGCCTGTTTGCGGAGGCTTTGGCCTTGCCGGGACTGGCCGAAGAGCTGCAGCTGAAGTTCAGAGTGTGCGTGGCGGGGCCGACGACGCTGGCAGCGCTGGTGAACAGCCTGCAGCTGGGCTTCCGTACCTTGGCGGTGCAGCAGCGTACTACAGAGGTGTGGCAGCTGCTGAACAAGGTTAAGCAGGAGCTTGCCGGCCTGGAAACAGCCCTTGATAAAACAGCTAAAAAGCTGGAGGAGGGGCAGAACGCTCTGCATACCACCAAGCGCTATACAGCACGTTTGCAGAAGCAGCTGGATGCTGTGCAGCTGTTAGATGAGGAAGATAAGCATGACAAAGAATAATGAGCCTCATCACTATAAAAAGCCGCCGCTGTGGGTACAGATATTATTATGGGCCTACGGCTTTATGTGGCTGAATATGATTTTTGTTACGGGCTTAAACAGCCTGTATCTCGGTTATATAGATTATGACAGCGGCAGCATTGCCTTCGCCATGACCTGTGGCTTTTGGCTGATTTTCAAATATTTGCCGCGCTTGCTTTAAGAGGGGGAATTACAATGGAGCAATGGGATATTTATGACCGTGAACGCCGTCTTACCGGACGGACGATGAAGAAAAATGACTGGATACTGCAGGACGGCGAGTATCATCTGACGGTGCTTGGCGTTGTGCGCAACACAGACGGACGCTTTCTGATTACCAGACGCGTGCTGACGAAGGCCTGGGCTGCCGGCTGGTGGGAGGTTCCCGGCGGTGCGGTGCAGGCGGGTGAAAGCTCACGCGAGGCTGTGAACCGCGAGGTGTGGGAGGAAACCGGTCTTGATGTTTCTGCCTGCGCAGGCGGACATGCGCTGACCTATCACCGTGAGAATCCGGGCGAGGGCGATAATTATTTCGTCGACTGCTATCTTTTTACGCTGCCCTTTGCACCGGAGCAGGTAAAAATCCGCCCTAATGAGGCACTGGAATACAAGCTGGCGACCTTGGAGGAAATTCAGGAGCTGGCGCAACAGGGAATCTTTTTGCATTATGACAGTATTAAGGATGTTTTTGCAAAATAAAGCTGTATGTCGGCGTTTGCTGTTGAAAAAACACAGCCGGCGTGGTAAAATATTATGGTAAATGCTTAAATAAATATGGCAAAGAGAAAGTTTGGAGGAATTTACAATGTCAGGACATTCTAAATGGGCGAACATTAAACATAAAAAAGGCAAGGCTGACGCTCTGCGCGGCAAAATCACTACTAAAATCAGCCGTGAAATCACTATTGCCGTTCGTATGGGCGGTGCAGATCCTACCGGTAACATGAAGCTGAAGCTGGCTCTGTCCAAGGCTAAGGCTAACAATATCCCTAAAGACAACATTCAACGTGCAATCCAAAAGGGTGCAGGTGCTCTGGAAGGCCAAAGCTTCGAAGAGATTACCTATGAAGGCTACGGTCCTGCAGGCGTTGCTATGATGGTCAGCTGCCTGACCGATAACCGTAACCGTACCGCTGCCGATGTACGTCACGTATTCTCTAAGCACGGCGGCAACCTGGGTGCCAGCGGCTGCGTAAGCTACATGTTCAAACAAAAAGGTATCTTCGCAGTTAGCGCCGAAACCGGTGTGAGCGAGGATGATCTGATGATGATCGCTCTGGATGCAGGTGCTGAGGATATCAAGAGCAGCGAAGACGGCTTCGAAATTATCACCGATCCGGCTGCTTATGACGATGTAGAAAAGGCTTTGGCTGATAACAATATTGAAGTTGCAATGTCCGAAATCACCATGGTTCCCGATACTATGGCTGAGCTGTCCGGTGAGGATGCCGAAAAGGTTCAGAAGATGCTGGACGCATTGGATGATTGCGATGATGTACAAGACGTTTACACCAACGCTGACTTGCCGGAAGACGACGAGGAATAATATTATTATTACGAAGTAACTGCAATGTGCGCGAAGCATAGTTGCAGAAAGGAAAGCAGGCAGTTGATGTCTGCTTTCTGTTTTTTGAGAGGTTTTTTATGCTGGTTTTAGGAATTGACCCCGGTACCGCCATCTGCGGTTATGGCTTGGTAGATATGACAGGAAACCGTCTGCGCCCCGTTTTTTACGGCTCGGTGCTGACGGATAAGGATATGCTGCCGGAGCTGAGGCTAAAGAAGATTTACGATGATATTTCGGATATTATCGATCACTTCAAGCCGGATCTGCTGAGCATCGAAAAGCTGTTTTTCAACCGCAACGTGACTACTGCGATTCCTGTAGGACAGGCACGCGGCGTTGTGCTTTTGGCTGCGGCCAACAAGGGACTGCCGGTGATGGAATTTACGCCGATGCAGATTAAGCTGTCGGTAGTAGGCACAGGCAGTGCGACGAAGGAGCAGGTTATCTATATGGTAATGCATCTGCTCAATATCCGCGAAAAAATTAAACCGGATGATACGGCCGATGCGCTGGCAGCGGCAATCTGCGGCATCAATACTGCGTCTACGCGCAGATGGCAGGAGGGCAGATAAATGATAGGTTCATTGAAGGGCACTGTTGACAGCCTGGGCATAGACAACTGCATAATCGAAACGGCAGGCGGCGTAGGCTACCGTGTTTTCATGCCGGCGGCACAGCTTGCTCAGCTGACGCAGGGTGCCTCTGTACGCCTGCACATCCACACCGCAGTACGCGAGGATGCCATTGTTCTTTACGGCTTTTTGAGCCGGGAATATTATGACCTCTTTGAACTGCTGCTGACTATCAGCGGCGTAGGTCCCAAGATGGCTTTGGGTATTTTATCCGCAGTTAAGCCTGATGCCTTTTATCTGGCGGTGCAGAGCCGTGATATCAAGGTGCTCACCAAGCTGCCCGGTATCGGCAAAAAGACGGCGGAGCGATTGCTGCTGGAATTGAAGGACAAGGTCGGACCCGTAGCCGCCGAAAGTGCTGACAGCTTCGGCGAAGCAGTAGCTGCCGGAGGCAGCGGTGCTGTAGCGGAGGCTATCGAAGCACTTGCTTCCCTTGGCTACAGCAACAGCGAGATTATGCCCATAATCAAGAAAATCGAAGGCGCAGAAACCAAGACGAGCGAGGAAATTCTGAAGCAGGCCTTAAGGCTGATGATGAAGTAATTTCCCGCAGATAAATCGTCTGGCGGTATTTGAGCCTGTAGCAGTAGGCTGCAAAAGGCTTGCTAGGAGGAACTTATGGAATTTGATGATAGAATTATTGCCGGGGCGGAACAGGAAGCAGATAGCTGGCAGTACAGCCTGCGTCCGCGTCTGTTAAATGAATATATAGGTCAGACGCAGGTCAAGGATAATCTGTCTATTTTCATTAAGGCTGCCGCTGCCCGCCACGAAGCGCTGGACCATGTGCTGCTGTTCGGGCCTCCGGGCCTGGGCAAAACTACGCTGGCCAACATTATTGCCAATGAGCTTAATGTCAACATCCGCGTTACCAGCGGACCGGCGATTGAACGTCAGGGAGATTTGGCAGCAATCTTAACCAACCTTGGTGACAATGATGTACTTTTTATTGACGAAATCCACCGCTTGTCCAAGACCGTAGAGGAAATCCTGTATTCCGCTATGGAGGATTTTGCGTTAGATATTATTATCGGCAAAGGTCCTGCGGCACGCAGTGTGCGTCTGGACCTGCCGCATTTTACGCTTATCGGCGCTACCACGCGTCTGGGAGCGATAGCAGCGCCTTTGCGGGACCGCTTCGGCGTACAGTGCTGCCTGGAATTTTACAAGCCGGAGGAGCTGCAGTTTATTATTACGCGTGCAGCGGAAATCCTGAATGTAAAAATCGACAAGGAAGGCGCCATGGAAATTGCCCGCCGCAGCAGAGGCACGCCGCGTATCGCGAACCGTCTGCTGAAGCGTGTGCGCGATTTCGCTCAGGTGCTGGGCGTGGAGGTTATCGACCGTCAGCTGGCAGACGAAGCGCTGGCTAAGCTGGAGGTTGACCGCTACGGCTTCGACCGCAACGACCGCAAAATTTTGACGACCATCGTCAAAACCTTCGGCGGCGGTCCTGTCGGCATCGAAACAATTGCTGCAGCCGTAAGCGAGGAGTCCTCAACCATTGAGGATGTAATCGAGCCGTATCTGATGCAGCAGGGAATGCTGAACCGCACCTCGCGCGGACGTATGGCAACACGCGAAACCTATAGATATCTGGGAATACCGTTTCCCGAAAATCAGTAAAGCAGCTTAGCTGTTCAGGAGGAAAAATGAAATTATTATTACACGCCTGCTGCGGTCCCTGTGCCTGCTACCCTACGGAGCAGCTGACGGCGGCGGGAACAGATTTTGATATTTTGTTTTTTAATCCTAACATTCATCCGTACAAGGAGTTCAAGCACAGGCTGAGCACCCTGCGGGAGTTTTGTGAGAAGAAGCGCTACAATCTTATTATCGACAAAAGCTATCCGATAGAGGAATGCATCCGCGGTATGCTGTCAGAGCCTACCGTGCGCTGTGCCTTCTGCTACCGTATGCGCCTGCGCTACGCAGCGCAGTTTGCCAAAGAAAACGGATACGATGCCTTTTCGACTACGTTGCTCGTCAGCCCCTATCAGCGCCATGAGCTGATAAAAAAGGAGGCGGAGGCGGCAGCGGCGGAGTTCGGTATTCCGTTCTATTACGAGGATTTCCGCGTCGGCTACCAGCGCGGCGTGGATATCAGCCTGGAGCTGGGGCTGTATCGCCAGCAGTACTGCGGCTGTGTCTTCAGCGAGCGTGACCGCTACGAAATCCGCAAAAAGCCCAAGGCGGAAGCAACGCAGGATAAGTTTGTGGTTGTAAGCAAAAATATTAAAATGGTGACCAGATAAAGGCTGCAAGCTATCGAGGAAAAGTATATGCTTAGAAAATTACTGATACTGTCTGTACTGTTATTTACTTTTATATTTGCCTCTGCTGCGGTAGCCGCCGAGCAAATCCGCATAGGAATTGTGGTGGGGCAGGCAACGGCAGAGCTGAGCTGTGAGGATGAATTCACAGTGCGTGATTCATCGGGCAAAACTACTACGATGCCCAAGGGAAAATATTTCATCCATGCGCAGCAGGGAAAGCTTTTCTTTGATGATAACAATGAATTTGGTAATGAAGCGTTTGTTGCTACGGCGGCAGGCAAAAGCTCACCGCAAATCAATAAACGCAGTTATAAAGGGGATTTTCAGCTGCAGGCCGAGCAGGGTAATAAGCTACTGGTAGTCAACAGACTGCCGCTGGAGGATTATCTGGCGAGCGTGCTGCCTGCCAAAACGATGTCCGTATGGCCTGATGAGGTTATCAAGGCACAGGCGGTTGCTGCCCGCAGCTATGCTATGTATAAAATGCAGCACAGCGACAAGGCTTATGCTTTGCTTGCAACCGACAGGGAGCTGCCTTACGGAGGTACCGGCAAGCGCATTGAAAAGTATGCTGTGACGAAGCTGATTCAGGCGACGAAAGGACAGTATCTTGCTGATGCTTACGGTCGGGCGATTGAAGCTGTCACTACTTCAAGCAGCGGCGGCAGAACCGAAAGCGCGCTGAATCTGCGCGGTACTGCCGTAAGCTATCTGCAGTCGGTAGAGGATTACGACAGCGACAGCCCGGAATATACCTGGGAAAGCCGCATTGCTCCGGTGCTTTTGGAAAGTCTGGCAGCACAGCGCGGTTATACCACCGGCAAGCTGACGAGCATACGTCTGTCCCCGCTTGATGATGCAGGTGTTGACAGAACGCCCACGGGACGGGTAAAATATATTATCCTTTCGGGTGAGGCCGGTGCTGCCAAAATCAGCGGCAGTGAGCTGCAGGACCTGTTAGGCTTGAACAGTACCTTATTTGATATCGAAACCGGTACGCCGGTACCGGAAACGCTCAAGGTGCCTATCGAAGATCATTACGGTATGGAAATAGGCAGCAAGGATATAGGCATCAAGGTCAATGAGTCGAAAAAGCCCGTCTGGAAAAATTTAGTACGCAGCTACCATTTGTTGGGCGGCGGCAAGGAAGAAAAAATTATTTTCCACGGCAAGGGGAAAGGCTCCGGCCTCGGTTTGAGTGCTTGGGGGGCGCGCGGTATGGCTAACGCCGATGCCAAGGCTACCTATAAAACGATTCTGGCACATTATTATCCCGGAACTCAGCTTGTCCGTTAGCAGGAAGCTATGTGTCCTGTAATATATAAGAAAAGAGAGAATTTTGCATGTTAGTAACTGATTTTGATTATGATTTGCCACAGGAGCTTATTGCTCAGCATCCTATGGAGCCGCGCGACCATTCGCGCCTGCTGGTTGTTGACAAAAAGACCGGTGAAATTGAGCATAAGCATTTTTATGATCTGGTAAATTATCTTAAGCCCGGCGATGTGCTGGTGTTTAACGATACCCGCGTTATTCCCGCGCGCCTGCACGGCACGAAGGATACCGGTGCCCATGTCGAGGTATTTCTGCTGACCCGCAGAGATGCAACCGACTGGGAGGTTCTGGTGCGCCCCGGTAAAAAGCTGCAGGTTGGTGCCAAGATTAACTTCAGCGATGAATTGAGCTGCGAGGTTATTGAGCACACCGACTTCGGCGGACGCGTAGTACGCTTTAAGTATGACGGTATCTTCGAAGAAATTCTTGATCGTCTGGGCGAAACTCCTCTGCCGCCGTATATCACGGCACCGCTGGAGGATAAGGAGCGTTATCAGACTGTTTATAACCGTGAGCGCGGCAGTGCTGCCGCTCCGACTGCAGGCCTGCACTTTACCAAGGAGCTGCTGCAGAAAATCAAGGAAATCGGCTGCGAAGAGGTTTTTGTAACGCTGCATGTAGGCCTTGGTACCTTCCGCCCCGTAAGCGAGGCGAAGATTGAGGACCACAAGATGCATAAGGAGTTCTACACCGTATCGCAGGAGGCTGCGGATGCAGTAAATAAGGCGAAGGCCGAAGGCCGCCGTATTATTGCGGTTGGCACTACGGCAGTACGCACTCTGGAGGCTGCGGGCGCTGACGGTCAGCTGCACGCTGGCAGCAGCTGGACGAATATCTTCATCTACCCCGGTTACAAATTCCGTCTGGTGGATGACCTCGTAACCAACTTCCATCTGCCGCAGAGCACGCTGCTGATGCTGGTAAGCACTCTGTCTACCCGTGAGATTATGCTGCAGACCTACAAGAAGGCGGTTGAAGAAAAATATCGCTTCTTCTCCTTTGGCGATGCCATGTTTATTACAGACCTCAATAAATAAGATTTTTTGCCTTCGCCGCAAAGCCGAAGGCGCTGATAAATATTTTTAGGAGTTGCATATGACTAAACACGCAGTAACCTACGAACTAATTAAAGAATGTCCGCGCAGCGGTGCGCGTCTTGGCCGCTTGCATACGCCGCATGGTACCTTTGAAACTCCGATGTTTATGCCTGTAGGCACACAGGCAACGGTAAAAACTCTGGCACCGGAAGAGCTGTACGATATGGGTAGCCAGGTTATTTTGTCGAATACCTATCATCTGTTTTTGCGTCCCGGTCACGAGCTGGTGCGCAAGGCAGGCGGTCTGCACAAGTTTATGAATTATAAACGCGGTATGCTTACCGACAGCGGCGGCTTCCAGGTATTCAGCCTGGGCGCTATGCGCAAAATCACCGAAGAGGGCGTAATGTTCCGTTCGCATATCGACGGCAGCAAGCAGTTCCTTTCGCCGGAGGTTTCTACTCAGGTGCAGGAGGCATTGGGCGCTGATATCGCGATGGCCTTTGATGAATGCATCCCGTATCCCGCCGATTTTGATTATGCCAAGCGTTCTACCGAGCGTACCACACGCTGGGCCAAGCGTTGTCTGGAAACTCATACGCGTGAGGATCAGTCCATGTTCGGTATCGTGCAGGGCGGTATGTATCCCGAGCTGCGCCGCATGAGCGTACAGCAGCTGACAGAGCTTGACTTCGCCGGCTACGGTATCGGCGGTCTGTCCGTAGGCGAGCCTAAGTCGATGATGTACGATATCCTTTCACATACCACCGAGCTGATGCCGAAGGATAAGGCACGTTATCTGATGGGCGTAGGCACTGCAGACTGCATTGTAGAGGCAGTAAACCTTGGCGTTGATATGTTTGACTGCGTATTTCCGACACGTGTTGCCAGAAATGGCACCGCTATGACGCACACCGGCCGTCTGGTAGTACGCAACGCAACCTACGCTGAGGATTTCCGTCCGATTGAGGAAGGCTGCGACTGCTATGCCTGCCGTAACTTCAGCCGTGCTTATATCCGCCATCTGTTCAAGGCAGAGGAGATTTTCGGTCTGAGACTCTTGTCTATTCACAATCTGCATTTCCTGCTGCATTTTGCCAAGGAAATACGTGAGGCTATCGCTAATGACTGCTTCCCTGAGTTCCGCGAAAGATTCTTAGAAAATTATCGTTGATAACAAGGATTTTTCCGATTTACAGAGAATATATAAAAGTGGTATAAATAAACTGAACTATTGCATACTAAAATGTTTGCAAGAGGAACCTGCAAATATGTCCGAATTTGCGGGAAGTGATAAAATGTGGAGGTGTTCAATATGCAAGGTGGAGATACAATGGCTTTGCTCAATTCTCTCTGGCCCTTCTTTTTAATGGGCGGCATATTCTATTTCATGCTCTGGAAACCCCAGAAAAAAGAGCAGCAAAAAAGACAGGATTTGTTAAACAGCCTGAAGGAAGGCGACGAAATCATTACCATTGGCGGTATCTATGGTAAGATTACCGCTATTTCCGAAAAACGCGTTAAGGTAGAGGTTGCCGAAGGCGTAGTAATCGAAATGGCGCGCAATGCTGTCAGCGGTTTCCAAAACCCCGCTAAAAATTCCTGATGGTGATTGCAGAAGAAAAAGTTGAGCTGCGCAAGTATTTTAAAAGGCTGCGGTCGCAATTGACCGCAGAGCAGGCTGCTTCCGGCAGTCTGCTGACTGCCCGTCAGATACTGGCCTGTGATGCATATCGCAAAGCGAACTGCATCATGGGCTATTTGGCTTTCGGAAATGAGCTGTCTGTAGACCTGGTTCTGCAGCAGGCCTTGGCCGACGGCAAGACTGTTGCCGTGCCGCTGGTGCAGTCGGCAACGGAGATGGCTCCTGTTCAGCTGGAAAACATGCTGGAGTTTGAGCTTGACCGTTACGGCATCCGCAGCGTCCGCCAACCGGCGAAGCTGCTGCAGCCGCAGCAGCTTGACCTTGTACTGGTGCCCGGAGTGGCCTTCGGCCGCGACGGCAGCAGACTGGGGATGGGCGCGGGTTATTATGACCGTTTTCTGCCGCAGGCGGAAAACGCATTGCTCATGGGCATCGCTTACGATGCTTTTATTCAGCCGAATCTGCCGCGGGATGAATTTGACGTGCTTGTACAGCTTTTAGCAAGTGAAAGCGGGATTACCACTCTCAGTCCGCTTAGCTTATAAATTAAATCCAGTTAATCCAAAAAAATCTTAAGGAGGAAGTTATTTTGCGTTGGAATGAATTCGGGAAATTTCTGATTGTCGCTTTGGCGATTATCGGCGGTTTCTGCGTATACATCTCGCCTCTGGCTAATTCCATTAAACAGGGCTTGGATCTGCAAGGTGGTACTCATGTAGTTTTACAGGCTGTGGATACGCCGGAACTTAAGGTTGACGATGACGCTGTCAACCGCAGTGTAAAGGTTATTGAGCGTCGTGTAAATGAGTTGGGCCTGACCGAGCCTGTTATTCAGCGTCAGGGCAAGGACCGTATTATTGTTGAGCTGCCGGGCGTAAAGGATCCTGAAAAGGCTATTGCTATGCTGGGCCGTACCGCTATGCTGCAGTTCAAGGATGAAAGCGGCAAGGTTGTTCTCACAGGCAGTGACCTGAAGGACGCTAAGGCACAGGTTTCCCAAGGGAATCAGGCTGTAGTAGGTCTGGAATTTAATGATGAGGGCGGCAAAAAATTTGCTGACCTTACTGCCCGCAATGTAGGCAAAAAAATCGCTATCGAGCTTGACGGCCAGGTACTGACCGCTCCTGTAGTACAGGAAGCTATCACCGGCGGCCATGCACAGATTTCCGGCTCCCGTAACGTTGAGGAAGCCGAGCATCTGGCAATCCTGCTGCGCAGCGGCAGTTTGCCGGTTAAAATCGAAGTTATGGAAAACCGTACCGTTGGCCCTACCCTCGGTCAGGATTCCAAAGACAAGAGTGTTAAGGCCTTCAGCATCGGTATCATCGGCGTATTTGTATTTATGCTGCTGTTCTACCGTCTGGCAGGTGTAGTTGCGGACATTGCTCTGCTGCTGTACGTAATGCTGCTGCTTTTGGTAATGCGTTATCTGGGTGCAACACTGACACTGCCCGGTATCGCAGGTATTATCCTGTCTGTCGGCATGGCGGTTGACGCCAACGTACTGATTTTCGAACGCTTCAAGGAAGAAGTTAAGCGCGGCAAAACTCTGCGCAGTGCGATGGATTCCGGCTTTGGCCGCGCTATCGTAACCATCCTTGACTCCAACCTTACTACTATCATGGCTGCAGCCGTACTGTTCTACCTGGGCACCGGTCCTATCAAGGGCTTTGCTGTTACCCTGGCACTGGGTACCTTGCTGAGTATGTTTACCGCAGTAACCGTTACCAAATTCCTGCTGCGCTTTTTGATTTACAGTAACATCACCAAGAGTCCCTTCCTGTTTGGTGCAAGAGCACCGAAAGCAAAAGAGGAGGTGGCTAAATAATGAAGTTCTCTATCGTTAAGCGTTATAAAATTTTCTTCGCTATTACCATCACCTTCCTGATTATCGGTATCGGCTCCATGCTCTTCAAGGGCTTCAACCTGGGCATTGACTTTACCGGTGGCAGTATCATGGATTTGGAATTCAAAAATCCTGTTACCGTTTCTCAGGTACGTGAGGTGCTTAAAGAAAAGGATCTGGGCAATGCTATTATCCAGCTGGAAAGCAGCGACAGCAATGCCAAAAGCTCTAAGGGCGTGCTGATTCGTACCGGCGTTATCAGCGACGAGCAGCGTCAGCAGGTAATGACCGACCTGAAGAGCAAGGTTGGCGACTTTGCTATCCAGCGTGTTGAAAACGTTGGTGCTACTGTCGGCGGCGAGCTGATTCAACAGGCTGTGATGGCGATTGTGCTTTCCTGGTTCCTGATGATTGCTTATATCACCATCCGCTTTGAATTCCGCTTTGCTCTGGCAGCGATTATTGCTTTGATTATCGACGTACTGGTAACCCTGAGCTATTTCTCCCTCTTCCATATGGAGCTTGATTCCTCCTTCGTTGCAGCTTTGCTGACGGTTGTTGGTTATTCTGTCAACGGTACCATCGTTATCTTCGACCGTATCCGTGAAAACCTGAAAATCCATCGCCGCAGCGAAAGCATGACGGAAATGGTAGACAACAGTATCTGGCAGACCATGGGACGCAGTATCTATACTGTAGGTACCTCTCTGTTCGCTGTTGTAGCTATCTTCATCTGGGGCGGTGAAACTATCCGCAACTTCTCCTTTGCTATGCTGGTAGGCTTCTCCAGTGGTGCTTATACCTCCACCTTCCTCGCAGGTCCGTTATGGATGATGCTGCGTAAGCTGAAACCCGGCAGAGATTAAAATTAAAACTATAGCCTGTGTGCATTAGGAAAAATGAATGCCGCAGGCTATTTTTCTTGTTTTTGACGGCTGAAAAAGCTACAATAATAGGTGATATTGCAAGAGAAGCTTTTGTTTTTATCGGTACTGTTAAGGAGAACTGGAATGATTTATATTTTGAAATTTATCGCAGCCTTTTTGCTACCTCCGGGTTTGTTTGTGCTGCTGGGAATCATACTGAGTGTTTATTTGTGGCGGCGGCGGCAAAACATCGGCCGTTTTGCTTTCAGCTTAAGCGCTTTTTTGACGCTGCTGTTATATTTCAGCTCTACCTTATTGGGAGCAAAGCTGCTGGGACAGCCGTTGGAGAACCGTTATATTCAGCAGCAGCCTGACGCTGCGCAAGTGATAGTTGTTCTTGGCGGCGGCAGCGTCGGTTCCGCACCGGACGGCACTGAGCGCGGAGGCCTGATGTCCGCCGGAGCGGCGCGCCTGCTGACGGCAGCACGCCTGGCAAAGCAGCATTCGCTGCCGGTGCTCATCAGCGGCGGGCAGGTGTTCAGGGACGGCGTGAGCGAGGCGCTTGTCGCCGAGCGTATTCTGCTGCAGCTGGGGCTGCCGCAGGAGCAGATTATTGTTGAAACGCAGGCCAGAACAACGAAGGAAAATGCTGCCTATACTGCCATGCACTGCCGTGAGCGTGGCTACCAAAGCGTGCTGCTGCTGACAAGTGCGCTGCATATGCCTCGCAGCATGCAGTTCTTTGAACGTTATTTAGGTGAGCAGGGCGTAAAGGTTGCCGCCTATCCCTGTGATTACACACTCAATCCGCAGGGCAAGTTTAACCCGCGTTGGCTGGTGCCTCAGCTGCAGGCCTTTGACGTTACCTGTATGGCTTTGCATGAATATGTGGGGATGGCCGGTGCCTTTTTACAGCGTTAATTTGCAGCGGCAAGCTGACTTCGACCGGCTAATTTGCATAATTTCCGCCTTTTTTGTATAATAAGTAACAGATAGAAACAAATATTATTTTTGGGTGGGTTATATTATGAAAAAAATTCTGTTCTTAGTTTGCCTGCTGCTTTGTCTGCTGCTTGCCGGCTGCGGACCGCAGGAGAAGAATACCTCTGGCAGCGGTAAGGTTTTGTACACAGTGACGGATGCAACTGGCACTAAGCTGAGCTTCAGCGAAAAGCCGCAGCGTATTGTGAGCCTGAACGTATCTGCCGACGAAATTTTGCTGGATATGGTTGACAGTAAGCGCTTGGCAGCCTTGTCGCTGCTGGCCGATGATCCCGGTATCTGCAGTGCCGGTGACAAGGTGAAATCCGTCAAGGGCAGAGCGCAGGGAAGCAACCTGGAAAGTGTGCTGGCCATGCAGCCTGATCTTGTTATTATCCCGGATTATACTGTGGAGCCGATTCAGGGACTGCGCAGCGCGGGACTCAAGGTTTATGTGTGCCATACGCCGAATAATGTGCAGGATATCTTTAAGTTTATCAGGGAAATCGGCTCTGCCGTAGGCGAAGAAGCCAAGGGTGAGGCGATGGCCAAAAACATGGAAGCGCAGCTGAAGGCTGTGCGTAAGCAGGCGCTGCAGGCTGCAGGCGATAAGCCGCTTAATGTGCTGGCACTTTCCTTTACCGGACCGCTGGGCATGAGGGGCACCTTCAGCGGCCTGTGCTATTATGCAGGCGTGCATAACGTGCTTGATGGCATGGATATTCCGTATCAGAGCAACCTGTCGGAGGAAAAAATGCTGGAGCTTAATCCGGAGCTGATTATTACGCCGAGCTGGGATTACAGTAAAAAAGGCGACCCGGAGCAATTCCGTCAGCGCATTTTACAAAATCCGGCCTATAAGAGCATTAAGGCTGTAAAGAACGGCCGCGTGCAAAGTTTGCATGATAATTATTTATACAGTACTTCGCAATATACAGTTAAGGCGGTGCAGGAATTGGCATATGCCGCTTATGGAATTTAGTTAGGAGATGCAGTGGCAATGAGACTAGTCAAAACAATTGGTCTGACACTTTTATTGGCAGCGGGAATGCAGCTGTGCGCTGCGGCCAAGGAGCAGGAAGCGTTTTATACAGGTGAAAAAATTAAGGGATATGATAAGGGCAGCTTTGTAGTTTTGGAGGCCGATGATATTAACTTCCGCAGTGCCGCTGAGGACGGCAATGTTTTAAAGGTACTGCCGCATCATTCGCTGCTGCGTGTTATCCGCCAAAGCGGTGACTGGCTGGAGGCCGAATCGGACGGTGTGGACGGCTTTATCTACGCGCCCTATACCGTTGCCGGAAGCAGGGACGAGCTGACGCAGGAGGATTTTGCTCTTGGCTATGCCGCACTCGGACAGAAGTTTGACGAGCAGAAGGCCGAGAAGCGCCTTGGTGCCGTCAAGCAGGAGAAAATAGATAAAAAGCGTAAGCAGATAAACTATACATTTGAGGGCGCCGTAATCAGTGTTGCCCGCAAAAAACAGGCAGTAGATGCAATCCGTGTTGTTGATCCCAAGTATATTACGATGCGCGGCGTAAGCATCGGGGACAGTGCCGGCAGAGCTGTAGGACAGTACGGCCTGCCTGATGCGGTTGTTTATGCTGCCGATAATACCACCTACGAATATTTTTGGGAGGACGACAAGGAGCAGCCGCTGCGTTTTGCACTGGAGGTTGACAAGCAGAGCCGTGTGACAGCCTTTATTTTGGAGAAGATGAAGAAAAAATAGCAGTCTGCTGTCAGTCTTTGTGAAATAGGTAAAATTAAGCCTTAAATGAGTATGTATACACTAAAAATCCTGCCGCATAAGCAGGATTTTTTTATATGCTGGCAGAATTATAACAGTTATAATATATTAAAATTTATACTAAAGGAGTTGAGCTGAATGCCGTTTTTAATCTTAGTTATAATTATTTGTATGATAGTAGCATTGTTTGCCGTGCAGAATGCGGTAGCAGTATCCTTGAACTTTGTTTTCTGGAGCTTCAGCGCCTCACTGGTGCTGGTAATTCTCGGTGCGTTTTTAATGGGCGTGCTGGTTGCCACCTGCTTTTTGCTGACGATGAAGGCCAAGCATTATCTGAAGGATAAAAAGATGCGTGAGGAAATGCAGCAGCTGCAGGCAGAAAACAAACGCCTGCAGGAGCGCGTTGCCATGCTGCAGCATACCCAGCTGCTGCACAACGAGGCAGCACAGGCCGAGGCTGTAAAAAAGGCAGAGCCGGCTGCAGCAGACAAGACTGCTGTCGAGAGCGGTAGCCGCCAATGATGCACAAGGAACGAATTTGGGATATAAAAGAATATAACAGTCAGAAGGCAGACTATTTGGCGGAGGAGCTGAATATTTCGCCGATGGTCACCGGTATTTTATTGGAGCGCGGTCTGCAGGATGCAGCTTCGATGCGTGATTTTCTCTACGGCAGCGCTGCTCCCTTTCATGATCCGTTTTTGCTGAAGGATATGCAGCGCTCGGTTGAGCGTATAGAGCGGGCCTTGGCGGCGGGAGAGCAGATTACGGTTTACGGCGACTATGATGTGGACGGAATCAGTGCTTCCTCCTTGCTGTACCTGTATCTGAAGCAGCGCGGCGGCAGGGTTGCCACCTACATCCCGCAGCGTAAAAGCGAAGGCTACGGCCTGAATGACGAAGCGTTGAAAAATATTGCGGAAAATGGTACAACGCTGGTGATTACCGTGGACTGCGGCATCAGCGGCCTGCACGAGGTAGCCAATGCGCCGAAGTCTCTGGATATTATTATTACGGACCACCATACGGTGCCTGAGGTTCTGCCTCATGCCTACGCAATTATCAACGCCAAGCAGCGTGACTGCGGCTATCCGTTTAAGCATTTGAGCGGTGTAGGCATTGCCTTCAAGCTGTGTCAGGCGCTGGAGCAGCGCGAGCCGGGAAGGCTGCCGAAGTGGCAGGAACTTACAGAGCTGGCGGCACTGGGAACGGTAGCGGATATTGTGCCGCTAATAGGCGAAAACCGCGAGCTGGTGCGCCGTGGCCTGAAGGCTATGGAAACAACGAAGCTGGTTGGCCTGCGTGCTTTGATTAAGGCCAGCGGCTGTCCGGAAACGGGCATTGCTTCCGATAACATCGGCTTTGGCCTGGCGCCGCGCCTGAACGCCGTGGGCAGGCTGGAGCATGCGCAGCTGGCGGTGGAGCTTTTGGTAACCGACGATAGCGTGAAGGCGGAGAAGATTGCCGCCGAGCTTAATCGTGAAAACACACTGCGGCAGGAAATCAGCCGTCAGATTATGGAAGAGGCGGAAGCACAGCTGGCGCAGGAAAAGCATATCGATACGGCAATCGTGCTTGCTTCCGAAGGCTGGCATCAGGGCGTTATCGGTATCGTGGCTTCACGCCTGGTAGACAAGTACCATCTGCCGACGATTCTGATAAGCCTGAACAACGGCGTTGCCAAGGGCAGTTGCCGCAGTATTCCGGCGCTCAATCTTTACGAGGCGATAGATGCCGAACGTGATTTGCTGACGCAGTACGGCGGTCACCATCAGGCTGCGGGCCTGACGCTGCCGGCAGAGCTGTTGCCGGAATTCAAGCGCCGCTTCCACGAATACGTTGCGCAAAAGCTGAGTCCGGAGGATTATCTGCCGCATCAGGCAATTGACTGTGTTTTGAGCGGCAGCAGCGAAATCAGCATCAGGGATTTGGAGCAGCTGGCACTGCTGGAGCCCTGCGGCTGCGAAAATCAGGCACCTGTTTTTGCCTTCCGTCAGGCGCTGCTGCATAATCAGCGCGCTATGGGCAAGGAGCGCAATCATTTGCAGTTTGTGCTGGATAAGGGCTATAATTCTTATCGCGGCCTGATGTGGAACAATGCGGATTTGCTGCCGTATATGTTTGAAAATATGGTGGCTGATGTTGCCTTTCAGCCGAAAATAAATGTCTGGAATAACGAAACGAGCGTGCAGCTGCAGGCCGTAAGCATTCATCAGCAGGTGACGCTGGGGGATATGCGTCAGGCTGCCGATGATAAATGGCGTCTGCTGCTGGGCTTGGTCAAGGTGCATAACAAGGTGCTTGCTTATACCGAAGATAAGCAGTCGCTGCCCGCCGAGGTGCTGCAGACTGCGGGGGATTATCTGGAGCTGGCTTCTTATGAGGAGGCTGCCGGGATGAGCCAGGAAAGGCTGCAGCAGGCCGAAGAAATAGTGCTGTTGGATTTGCCTGCTTATCCGCTGGCGGATATTATGCGCAGATTGCGGCAGCAGGGAGCAAAACATGTAACGCTGCTCTTTAATCAGCCGGATTTAGAGGAGCGCTTGCAGCGCCTGGCTTTGACGCATCCGGACAGGGATGCGATGATGCAGGCCTATAAGCTGGTGATGAATGCACTTAAAATGCGGACAACTGTGAGCGTCGAAGAGCTTTTGTCTGCTCATGCGGAACAAATAAGTGAACAAGCTGTAAAAATTATGGAAGAGCTTGGCTTTATCAGCTATAATAATGGTATAATAGAAAAAGCTGCTATTAAACGCTGCTCGCTGGAGGATGCACCCCTATATGTAACCCTGCAGCAGGAAAGAGAGCGTTTGGAGCACATTTATAAAGAAAATTACCGCCTGAGTCAGCACGAGTTGTTGCGCTGCTGATGAAGTGCAGATGGGAGTGGGGAGAATGCCCTCAACAAACGCAATAACTAATATTACTGATATAGATGAATTGTTTGCGCGTATAGAAGAATATCTTGCGCCGGAGCAGGTAGCTTTTGTCCGTAAGGCCTATGAGCTGGCAGCCAAGGCGCACGCTGCGCAGACACGTAAATCCGGTGAACCGTATATTATCCATCCGATTGGTGTTGTCAGCATCCTTGTGGGATTGCAGATGGATGACAAAACACTGGCTGCTGCCTTTCTGCATGATGTAGTAGAGGATACGGATTATAAGCTGGACTATATCAAAGAGCAGTTCGGCACCGTGGTAGCAAACCTGGTAGACGGTGTTACCAAGCTGGGTAAAATCGAATATATTTCCAAGGAAGACCGCCAGATTGAAAACTATCGCAAAATGTTTCTTGCGATGGCACGCGATATCCGCGTTGTACTGATTAAGCTGGCTGACCGTCTGCATAATATGCGCACGATGAAGTATATGCCTGTGCATAAGCAGCAGTCTATTTCTCGGGAAACATTGGAGATTTATGCGCCGCTCGCACATCGTCTTGGTATCTATACCATTAAATGGGAGCTGGAGGATCTGGCCTTCCGTTATATGGAGCCGGATATTTATTACGACCTGGTAGAGCAGGTAAAAATTAAACGCCGTGAGCGTGAGGATATGATTAACGAGGCTATGACAACGTTGAAGGACGCTGTCGAGAAGGCCGGTATCCGCTGCGAAATTCAGGGCAGACCGAAAAACTTTTACAGCATTCATAAGAAAATGCTGCGTGACCATAAGCAGCTGAGCGAGATTTATGATCTGCTGGCCATCCGTGTGCTGGTAGACACCGTTAAGGATTGCTATGGAACGCTGGGTATCGTACACAGCATGTGGCGTCCTATTCCGGGCCGCTTCAAGGACTATGTAGCGGTGCCGAAATCCAATATGTATCAGTCCTTGCATACGACAGTGCTTTCCAATGGCGGTCAGCCGCTGGAAATCCAAATCCGTACCTTTGAGATGCACCGCATCAGCGAATACGGTATCGCTGCGCACTGGCGCTATAAGGAAAGCGGCGGCAGCAAGCCTGCAGCCGGCGGTGACAAGGGCTTTGATGCCAAGCTGAGCTGGCTGCGTCAGCTGCTGGAATGGCACAAGGATATGAATGATTCGCGCGACTTTGTCAACACGGTCAAGATGGATATTTTTGCCGATGAGGTCTTTGTCTTTACGCCGCGCGGTGATGTTATCGACCTGCCTGTAGGCAGTGTGCCGATTGACTTCGCTTACCGCATCCATACGGACGTAGGCAACCGCTGCGTAGGTGCCAAGGTCAACGGACGCATCGTACCGCTTGACTACCAGCTGAAGAACGGCGATATCGTAGAGGTTATCACCTCCAAGCAGTCCAACGGCCCGAGCCGTGACTGGATTAATGTTGTCGGCTCTTCCGATACACGCAATAAAATCAAAAGCTGGTTCAAGAAGGAGCGCCGTGAGGAAAATATCGTCAAGGGCCGTGAAATGCTGGAGCGTGAGGTTAAACGCCTCGGCTACGAGCCTAAGGTGCTGATGTCTCCGGAAAAGCTGAAGGAAGCAGGCAGCAAAATCCGCATTGATACGGATGAAAATCTGCTGGCAACACTGGGCTACGGCGGTGTTACACTGAACACTGTTATGTCCAAGCTGGTGGAAATCTATAAAAAAGAGCAGAAGCTGGAAACCGCCAAGGACCTGGCGCAGGTACTGGCAGAGCTGAAGCCGCGAAAATCTAAGGCTAAGGCCAGCCACGGCATCCTCGTTAAGGGCGAGGAAGGCATCATGGTTAAGCTGGCGCGCTGCTGCAACCCGATTCCCGGTGACCCGGTAATCGGTTATATTACGCGCGGCAGCGGCATTTCCGTACACCGTGCGGACTGCCCCAATATCCTGACCAATAACCCCGAGGAGCAGCGTCGCTTAATTGAGGTTGCCTGGGATGTAGGCATTGATGATGTCTATAAGGTTAATATCGTGATTACGTCCGTAGACAGAACCGGACTGATGAGCGATATTATGAATGTGACGAGCGAAACGAAGATTAATATTTTCTCGCTTGCCTGTCACACAGATAAGAATAAAATTGCTACCATGCATATGGGACTTGATATCATGAGCCTGGAGCAGCTGGAATATTTTATGAACCGTATCCGCCGCATGAAGGGTGTTTATTCTGTTGAGCGCCTGATTTCTACGGCGAACGGCAGCGGAGGCAAGAAGAAATGAGAGCAGTTGTACAGCGTGTAGACCGCGCCAATGTTACTGTAGATGAAAAGATTACCGGCGAGGTACAGAAGGGCCTTCTGGTGCTCCTGGGGGTGGCCGAGGGTGACACCGATAAGGATCTGGCCTATATTATCGACAAGGTGTGCGGTATGCGCATTTTTGAGGATGAGGCAGGCAAGATGAACCTGTCGGTGAAGGATGTAGGCGGTGCGATTCTGGCGGTTTCTCAGTTTACCCTGTGCGGTGACTGCCGCCACGGCAAGCGTCCGTCCTTTACGGCGGCGGCAGCGCCTGATGTGGCCAACGCCTATTATGAGCGCTTTGTCGACGGCTGCCGCAAGGCAGGCCTGCCGGTAGAAACTGGCGTATTCCGCGCGCATATGCTGGTAGAGCTGGTGAACAATGGTCCGGTAACTATTTTGCTGGACAGCACGAAGCTGTTATAATTATATTGTGCATAGATTTATCAACGGAGGTTGAAGAATGAAGATTTATCATGTTGAAGCAGGTATGCTTGCTACCAACTGTTATTTTGCCGTAAACGAAGCTATCGGTGAAGGCGTTATTTTCGATCCGGGCGGAGATTGCCCGACCATTCTGAGAATGATTGAACAGGCTAAGGCTAAGGTTGTCGCTATCGTGCTGACTCACGGCCACAGCGATCACATCGGTGCGCTGGCAGAGCTGCGTAAGGCTACCGGTGCGCCGGTATATATCGGCGAGGATGATGCTGACTGCCTGACACAGCCGAACAGAAACCTTTCCTTCTTTATCGGTGAAGAATTGAAAAATGAGCCTGCGGACTACCTTGTACATGACGGTGATGTGCTGGAGCTGGCAGGCATGAAGTTTGAAGCTTTTGCTACGCCGGGACATACCAAAGGCGGCTTCTGTTATTACTACGCGCCGGGCAAGGTAGTTTTTGCCGGTGATACTATTTTCTGCGAATCTATCGGACGCACCGATTTGCCGGGAGGCAGCTATCGCGCACTAATCCAGTCCATCAAAACAAAGCTGATGGTGCTTGATGACGACGTTAAGCTGCTGCCGGGCCACGGACCTACTACTACCGTGGGCTGGGAGCGTCGCAGGAATCCTTTCCTGCAATAAAACATTATGCTGAAATATTGGCCTCAAATACGTAAAAGCACCTTCTTTAAGCTGGGTGTTGTTACAGCAATCTCTTATGTTTTATATTTAATGGCAGGCTTTTTACTGCCGCTGCTGCTGGCAGTAGGCCTGGCCTTCGCACTTTATCCGCTGGTTAATGCTATCGCGCAGGTGCGCATGGCGCATGGCATGATTAAGCTGTCGCGCGTGGTGGCGATTATCCTGGCATTAATGGCCTTTTGTATCTTTATTTTTATGATTATCGGCTTCATTATTCTGCCGCTCTTCGGGCAGATGAACGAGTTCCTGCAAAAGCTGCCGGCATTGGCCGTCAAATCCAATCTTCAGGATTTGGACAGCATGCTTAAGGACCCGTCTACCATTCCGCTCTTGCCGTCCGATTTCAATATGCTGGTCAACGGTCTGCTGAACTGGGCGATGGGCTTTGTAGGAACGGTGCTGCGTAATCTTGTCCAGTCCAGTCTGGGGATTGTGCAGAGCTTGATAGGACTGATTATCGTGCCCTTCCTTGCCTTTTATTTTCTTAAGGACTGGCGCGAGCTGCGCTTGATGGTGATTAATCTGTTCAACTACGACGCGCAGGAGAAGGCGGCGGAGGTTGTGGACGAAATCGGCAGAACCATGAGCGCCTATGTGCGCGGCATGGGCAAGCTGAGCCTGATTTCCGGCTTCGTGATTACCATCGGCACGGCTTTTTTGGGTATTGATTTTCCGCTGGTGCTTGGCTTTTGGGCCATCCTTGCCGAAACGGTACCTGTAGTCGGCCCGCTGATGGGCGCTGTGCCTGCTGTATTTATCGCTTACGGTCAGGCGCCGGAGGCTGCCTTTCATGTAGCGCTTTTTTATCTGGTATATTATCAGCTGGATGCCAATTTTATTATGCCTAAGCTCATGGGACAGAAGATTGATTTGCATCCTGTAGTTTTGATTATCAGTCTGCTTATCGGTGCTAAGCTGTTCGGTATTCTCGGTATGGTTTTTGCCGTACCTGTAGCAGCGGTTTACAGAGTGCTGTACAAGCAGTTGTGGCATGCCGGTGAAGGACGGGAGAATTAAATGTTTTTTTGCTTACGTAATACATTGGAGCTTGATGCTGCGCGGCCTGTGAGCGACATGGCCGCATTTTTTGGCTATCAGCTGGCGCCGTCCGCTGCGCTGACGCTGACGCTTGCGCGCGAGCACGGCTGTATCAGCGCCTGCCTGCAAGGTGCGGAGCAAAGCTTTACAGCGAGCGAGCCTTGCAGCGAAGCTGCGGCGAGCGGTGATATAACACGTTGCGTGAAGCTCGTCGTGCTGAAGGTTTTTGCCGAGCTTACCGGTCTGCAGCCTAAGCTGCCATGGGGTATTCTTACGGGCGTGCGGCCGACGAAGCTGGCGCATAAGCTGCTGGACGGCGGTGTAGAGGCTGCGGCCTTGCCGGAATATCTGAGCGAAAACTATTTGCTGCCAATGTCGCAGGGAAGGCTGCTTACGGACATTGCTCTTAAGCAGAATCATATCCTCAGCGACAGTACGCGCCTTACGGATACCGGTATTTATATCGGCGTGCCGTATTGTCCTTCGCGCTGCAGCTATTGCTCGTTCCCGGCGGGAATTGTGCCGCAGGATGAAGAATCTCAGCAAAACTTTGTAAATATGATTGAACAAGACCTGCAAAATGTGGTACAATTAATAGGTATGCATAGCTTGCGTGTAAAATCACTTTATATCGGCGGCGGTACGCCCACGAGCCTGAGTGATAAGGTATTTGCACGTTTGCTGCAGGCTGTGGAACGAAGACTGCTGCAAAGCAACTGCGAAGGCTTGCGGCATCTGCGCGAGTTCACGGTGGAGGCCGGTCGCCCGGACTGCTTCAGTGCGGCTAAATTGGCGGCGATGGAGGCGGCGGGAGTGAACCGCATCAGCGTCAATCCGCAAAGCTTCCATGACAAAACACTGCAGCTGATTGGCAGGCGTCATAGCGTTAAGGATTTCTACAATGCTTATGAGCTTGTGCGCAAAAGCAGGATTCCTGTTGTGAATGTGGATCTGATTATCGGTCTGCCGCAGGAAACGGAGCAGGAGATTGCATATTCTTTGGAGCAGGCAGTAAAGCTGGCGCCGGAGAATCTTACTGTGCATACGCTTACGCTGAAGCGCAGCGCACCGCTCTTTCAAAAGCAGGAGCAGGCAGTGCTGACTACGCAGGCAGCGGAAAAAATGGTGCAGCGGGCCGCTGAGATGGCTGCTGCGATTGGGTTAGAGCCTTACTATCTGTACCGCCAGCATTATATGCTGGGGCATCTGGCAAACATCGGTTATGCCAAGCCGGGTACGGAAAGTATCTATAATATCCAGATGATGGAGGAACGTCATCCGGTGATTGGTGTGGGACCTGCATCTGCCAGCAAGGTGCCTTTGCCTGACGGACACCATCTGCATAAACTGAATATGCCGAAAAATGTGGCAGTGTATGGAGCGCGCCTGCAGGAACTGGCAGAGCGTCGCCGTGATTTGTTTAATATAGAAGGCACAGACCTGTAATAGGCATGAGTGCCGTTAGGAGAGGATAGACTATGCTGACAACAGCACCCAGAGGTACGAAGGATATTATGCCTTCCGACGTTAACGCATGGCGTTATCTGGAAGAAACCATGCGCAAAATTTGCGCACAATATGGCTACAAAGAAATCAGAACTCCTGTGTTTGAGCATACAGAGCTGTTCCAACGCGGTATCGGTGATACCACCGACGTTGTTGAAAAGGAAATGTATACCTTTACCGACCGCGGCAACCGCAGCATTACCCTGCGTCCGGAAAACACCGCCAGTGCTGTCCGCGCTTACGTTGAGCATAAGCTGAGCAAGGATGACGCTGCCACGAAGTTCTATTACATCGGACCTATGTTCCGTTATGACCGTCCGCAGGCAGGCCGTCTGCGTGAGTTCCACCAGTTCGGTGTAGAAGCTCTGGGCGTAACCGGTCCGAATGTCGATGCGGAAATCATTCTGCTGGCTGTGCAGGTACTGCAGAGTCTGGGCCTGAAGGATTTGAAGCTGAAAATCAATTCCGTAGGCTGCCCCAAATGTCGTCCGCAGCACAGAGAAAAGCTGCAGGCTTTCTTCAAGCCTAACTTCGACGAGCTGTGCAAGGATTGCCAAGGCCGCTTCGACCGCAATCCGCTGCGTCTTTTGGACTGCAAAAATCCGCACTGTCATGAGCTGGGCGAGGGCGCACCGAGCCTGGAGGAATGCCTGTGCGATGAGTGCAAGGAACACTTTGAGGGCCTGAAACAGCTGCTGACCGCTGCTGGTGTTGAATATGAGGTTGACCACAATCTTGTGCGTGGCCTTGATTATTATACAAAAACTGCTTTTGAAATCCAGTACGCTCCGCTGGGCGCACAAAGCGCTGTTTGCGGCGGCGGCCGTTACGACGGACTGGTACAGGAAATCAGCGGTGACGAAGCCCGCCCCGGCATCGGCTTTGCTATGGGTATGGAGCGCGTGCTGCTGGCTCTGGAGAAGCAGAATCTGCTGCCCGAATTTGATGAAAGCATTGACGCATATGTTGTCTGCCCCAAGCAGGAAAACTTTGCGCTGGCTTTCAAAACCGCCATCGAGCTGCGTCGTGCAGGCTTTAAGGTTGAATATGACTTTAACGGCCGCAGCATGAAGTCCCAGATGAAGCAGGCCAACAAATTCCAAGCTAAGCAAGTGTTAATATTTGGCGAGGATGAGCTCAGCCGTAATGCCGTTACTGTGCGTAACATGGCAACAAGCGAGCAACATGAAATCGCTGTTAATGATATTATTAGTTATTTCAATACTTTATAAGTAGAGGTGCTAAAGATGATTAATGAAAAACGCAGCCATCATTGTGGTGTGCTGACCAAGGAGCAAGCCGGCGAACAGGTTGTACTGTGTGGCTGGGTTGCTAAACGACGTGACCACGGCGGATTGATTTTTATCGATTTGCGTGACCGCAGCGGTATCGTGCAGGTTGTTGCCGATCCCGAAAGCGCCGGCAGCAGCTTCAAAACTGCCGAGGACATCCGTAACGAATATGTTATCAAAGTAATTGGTAATGTACGTCTGCGTGATGAGGACACCATCAACGAAAACATTCCTACCGGTACTATCGAAGTACTGGCACATGATATCGAAGTGCTGAACGGTGCAAAAACTCCTCCGTTCTACATCAAAGACGGCATTGATACCGATGAAAACCTGCGTCTGAAATACCGTTATCTGGACCTGCGCCGTCCGGAAATGCAACGCAATCTGATTCTGCGTCACAAAGTTGCTAAACTGATGCGCGACTATCTTGATGATAACGATTTCCTCGAGATTGAAACTCCGATGCTGTGCAAATCCACTCCGGAGGGTGCTCGTGACTACCTCGTTCCGAGCCGTGTAAACCCCGGCAAGTTCTATGCACTGCCGCAATCTCCGCAAATCTTCAAACAGCTGCTGATGGTAGCCGGTATGGAGCGTTATTTCCAAATCGCCCGCTGCTTCCGTGATGAGGACCTGCGTGCAGACCGTCAGCCGGAATTCACCCAGCTGGATATGGAAATGTCCTTCATGGAAGTTGACGAAATCCTGGAGCTGATGGAAGGCTTAATTCACCACATCTTCAAGGGTGCTCTGGGCAAGGATATCCAGATTCCTTTCCAACGTCTGACCTGGGACGATGCTATGGATCGTTTCGGCAGCGATAAACCGGACCTGCGCTTCGGCATGGAGCTGAAAAATGTCAGCGAAGCTGTTCAAGGCTGCACCTTCCAGGTATTCAACAATGTTATCGCTAACGGCGGTCAGGTAAAATGCATTAACGTAAAAGGATATGCAGATATTCCGCGTCGTCAGCTGGATGAGCTCGTTAAATTCTGCGGCATCTACGGTGCTAAGGGTATGGCTTGGCTGCAATTCCCGGCAGAAGGCGGCGTAAAATCCTCCATCGCTAAATTCTTCAGCGATGAAAACATCGAAGCAATCAAAAAAGCTGCTGAAGTTGAAGCAGGTGACCTGCTGCTCTTCGTTGCCGATAAACCGTCTGTAGTTGCTGCTTCTCTGGGCGCACTGCGTATCGAAATGGCTAAACGCCGTGGTCTGATTGATCCGGATAAGCTGGCCTTCACCTGGGTAGTTGACTTCCCGATGTTCGAGTACAATGAGGAAGAAAAACGTTATGTTGCAATGCACCATCCGTTCACCGCTCCGCGTGACGAGGACCTGCCGCTGCTGCTGACCAACCCCGGCAAGGTATATGCTAAGGCTTATGATATGGTTCTGAACGGCACCGAAATCGGTGGCGGTTCCATCCGTATCCATCGCCGCGACGTACAGAAGAAGGTATTCGAAGCTATCGGCCTGTCCGATGAGGAAGCACAAGAGAAGTTTGGCTTCATGATGAACGCATTCGAATACGGTGCTCCGCCACACGGTGGTCTGGCATTCGGTCTTGACCGTCTGATCATGATTATGGCTCAGCGCGATTCTATCCGCGACGTAATTGCTTTCCCGAAAACTCAGAGCGCATCCGACCTGATGACTCAGGCTCCTAACGATGTTGATGAAAAACAGCTGCGTGAGCTGCACATCAAGACCAGCCTGCTGATGAAGAAGGACAAAGAAGACAAATAAGCACTTTAGCCTGCTTCTGTCAAGTGGATAAAGCGAAATAAATATTCAAAAATTTTTAATGGAAGCGTTGAAAAACGCTTCCATTTTTGGTATTATATGTATGTCGATAGAAGTTAAAGACAATTGAAGAATAGTTGTTAATTATACCCCTGCGATGTTCGTTACATTGCTCCAAAGGTTTTGAGCCAACACTCTAACCTAGGGAGCCTGATACTCCTTCTTTCAAAAACATGCCTCCTTTGAGTGGACGTTTGCGATTGGTAGGGAAGGCACCCACCTGCACATGCAGGTTCAAAACACGGAGCTGGACGGCATTGTGGGGATTAATTTTTTTATTAGATAATTTTCGTCACAGAAAGATACAGGTAAAAAGCGATGGAAAATCTATTCGGTAATTTATTTGAAACTGAAAAGCGACAGACGAAGCCTTTGGCTGACCGCATGCGTCCAGAACGCCTCAGCGATTTTGTGGGGCAGGAGAGCGCCGTGGGCGCAGGCAGTCCGCTGCGCCGTATGATTGAGCGTGATGTACTGCAGTCCGTACTATTTTACGGACCTCCTGGAACCGGCAAAACAACACTGGCGAAGGTCATCGCGCATGTCACCGGCGAAAAGTTTGAGGCCATTAACGCCGTTTCCAGCGGTGTGCCCGAGCTGCGCAAGCTCATCGCCAAGGCGCAGGAGGACAGGCGTAGCGGACGCGGCCGTACTATCGTGTTTATCGACGAGATTCATCGCTTCAACAAGGCGCAGCAGGATGTACTGCTTCCTTACGTGGAAAACGGCACGATAGTGCTCATCGGTGCTACTACCGAAAACCCTTTCTTCGAAATCAATTCGCCGCTGCTTTCGCGCATGAAGGTGGTGCGCCTGGAAAAACTGCAGGCATCGCAGATTCAGCAGATTCTGGAGCGTGCGATTGCCGACCCGGAGCGTGGTTTTGGCAACAGCTTTAAGGCGGAGCCTGAGGCGCTGAGGATTATTGCCGATTTTGCGGCAGGTGATGCTCGCAGTGCGCTGAACATTCTGGAGCAGGCCGAGTTCATGCTGCCGGAGGAGGGCGAGCGTGTGCTGACGGTAGCAACGCTGCGCAGTGTTATCGGTACGGCGCTGCAGCGTTATGATAAGAAGGGCGACCAGCATTACGATATCATCAGCGCCTTTATCAAGAGCATGCGCGGCGGCGATGCGGATGCTGCGCTGCATTATCTGGCGCGCATGATTGAGGGTGGCGAGGACGTGCGCTTTGTGGCACGTCGCGTCGTTATCTGTGCGGCGGAAGATGTAGGCCTGGCTGACCCGCAGGCGCTGGTGGTAGCCAATGCTGCGGCGCAGGCTGCGGATTTTGTAGGCTGGCCTGAGGCGCAGATACCGTTGGCGGAGGCAGTATGCTATATTGCCAACGCACCCAAGAGCAACACAGCCTATATGGGCATTGCCAAGGCGCGTGCGGATGTGCGCAGCCGTAACTGCGGTAGTGTGCCCAAGCATTTGCGTGATGCGCATTATCCCGGTGCTGCCAAGCTGGGGCACGGCATAGATTACAAATATCCGCACAACTTCCCCGGAGGCTGGGTGGAGCAGCAGTACCTGCCGGATGAGCTGGTGGGAACGCGCTATTACATTCCCAGCGGTCACGGTCAGGACAAGGGGCGCAGATAAAAATAACACAATTAGAAATTTAAGCTATACAGCTAAAATTTGCAGAAATTATTTGTGTCGCAATCTAGCATTTTTTCTGTTAATAGTGTATACTATACCTATATTATAGACTATTGTATTAGACAGAAAGGGTGTGAAGATCATAGCTTTAAGCAACAGGCAGAAGCAAATTGCTGAAATTGTACGTCTGGACGGACCTATTACCGGCGAGCATATAGCCGAAAGGCTGAATGTAACCCGCGCTGCCTTACGCAGTGATCTGGCAATCCTTGTTATGGGCGGTATTCTTGATGCGAGACCGAAGGTTGGTTATTTTTATACCGGTAAAAATACTTTGGGTATGCTGATGGAAGAAATTTCTGCTATTACTGTGCAGGATCTGCAGTCGGTACCGGTAGCGATTAAACATGACAAGAGCGCCTACGAAGCAGTTGTTACCATGTTCCTTGAGGATGTCGGAACGGTGTTCGTGCTGGATGAGGAAGGCATGCTGAACGGCATTTTGTCGCGAAAGGATTTACTGAAGGCTGCTATCAATAATAATGATTTGCGTGATATTCCCGTGGTCATGGTAATGACGCCGATTTCCAAAATCATCGTAGCTACTCCGGATGAGCCTGCCGCTTCGGCAGCTCGCAGACTGATTGATAATGAAATCGACTGTCTGCCGGTAGTAAAAATCATTGATGAAAAGAAGCGCATGTATCAGGTTCTGGGACGTATCACAAAAACTAATTTTACTCGTCTGCTGGTAGATCTGGCTGAGGGTAAGGGGGGTAATTATCATAATAACGAAGCTTAACCCGGTTATTTATGCTGTATCTGACTCTATTGGTGAAACTGCGGAGTCCGTAGTTAAGGCAACAACCAGTCAGTTCGTAGAAGAAAAATTTGATGTTATCCGTGTTCCTTACGTAAAGGACAAGGAACAGATTGATAAAATTGTAGAAGAGGCTGCAACAAATCATGCGGTTATCTGCTATACAATCGTATCGCCGGAGCTGCGCGAGCATATGGCGGACAAGGCTATGAGCAGTGATGTTGAGGTAGTTGACGTTTTGGGACCGATGCTGAAATCCATCGAAAAGTCTACCGGTCTGCTGCCGAAGAATCAGGCCGGCCTGATTCACTCTCTGGACCACGAATACTTTAAGCGTGTTGAGGCTGTGGAATTTGCTGTTAAATACGATGACGGTAAAAATCCTCTGGGCCTGTTGAAGGCGGACGTTGTCATTATCGGCGTTTCACGTACCTCCAAAACTCCGCTGAGTATGTATCTGGCGCATAAGCAGATTAAGGTTGCCAACGTGCCGCTGGTACCGGAGCTGGCTCCGCCCGAGGAGCTTTTCAAGGTGCCGCCGTATAAGATTATCGGCCTGTTGATTGACCCGTTCAAGCTGAACGAAATCCGCAGCGAGCGCCTGAAAACCATGGGCCTGTCCGATACTGCGACCTATGCCGATATGAAGCGTATCGATGACGAGCTGGCTTATGCTAAAGGCATTATGCGGCGTCTGCACTGCCAGATTATCAACGTTTCCAACCGCGCGATTGAAGAAACCGCCGGTATTATCATGGAGTATGTTCGTAAGAACAAGGAACGCCATCACGAAAACTAAATTAGTGTAGCTCTGAGCTGCTGTTGCAGTGAGTCAGAAAAATAAACGGCCATTGGCAGCAAAACGTCTGTCGGTGGCCGTTTTTGGATAAAGAGGGTTGAAGGAGGTTGCCTTAGTGCACAGATATGTTTTTCATATTCCCTGCGCTGTTTATGATAACGGTGCTTTGAAGCCTGCTCCGTGGCAGCAGGTGATAGACGATTTCGCCGAGGTGCTGTATAAGCATACGGACGGCTTTTTCGTGCAGGATGCCGTGGGCTATTATAAGGGACGCAGCTATGCGGAAAAGATGCTGGTGGCTTATACTGATGCCGATATAACAGATGATTTTGTGCGTATTGCCCGCATTTTGCATCAGGAATGCTATGCCTACGAGCGTGACGGCGAGCTTTTTATCGCCAAGTGATGCCTGCGCTTTCAACGGATTACGTTTTTATGCAGCCTCGGTAAGAGGGAATAGCTGTTGCAGGCAGTAGCACAAAGCTTTGCAAATATGCTATAATAATATATTATGATTTAGATTTAGAGGTGCAAAAAACTATGGCACGCTTTGCTGTAAAGACATTAGAATTTGATAAAGTAAAAAATATGCTGGCCTCCAAGGCCGCAACCTTTTTAGGCAAGCAGGCAATAATTTCCCTGCAGATTGAAAGTGAATTCAGTAAGGTTAAGCGCCTGCAGGAGGAAACTGCGGAAGCGCTGCGCATTCTGGATGAAGGCAGACGTTTTCCCTTCGGCGGTGCTTTCAATATTACCGCTGACGTGAAGCGCGCGGAGCTTGGCAGCGTATTGGAGCCGGAGGAGCTGCAGCATATCCAGACAACGGTGCAGGCCTTTGCTTCGATGAAGGATTTTACTGCGGAAAATGCGGAAACTGCGCCTAATCTGGCTGAATACGGAGCGGAGCTGACGCAATTTAGTCGTCTGGAAAAGCAGATTGGCAGTGCGATTGATGAGTATGGCGAAATCAAGGACAACGCTTCGCCGAAGCTCGGCGGATTGCGTACAGCGATTCAGATTGCCAAAAATCGCGTGAAGGAAAAGCTCGACAGCATCCTGCATGACCCCAATAACCAGAAGTACTTCATGGATAACATTGTGACGATGCGCGGCGACCGTTACGTTATCCCTGTAAAGCAGGAATATAAGATGAATTTCCCCGGTATTGTGCATGACCAGAGCGGTACGGGTGCAACGCTGTTTATCGAGCCGCTGGCTGTTGTCAACCTGAACAATGATATCAAGCGTTATGTTGCAGAGGAGCACGAGGAAATGGAGCGTATTCTGCGTCAGCTCACGCAGAACGTGGGTGCGGAGGCGAAGGCGTTGCTGGCTTCGTTGGAAATCTTTACTACGCTGGACGTTATCTGCGCCAGAGCTTTGCTGGCGCAGGAGCAGCATGCGGTACGCCCGATGCTGGTGCTGTCCGGCGGCGTAGAAATTGCGCAGGGACGTCATCCGCTGCTGCCGAAGGATACGGTAGTGCCTTTGAATGTACAGCTGGGCGATAAATTTACCATGCTGCTGATTACCGGCCCTAACACCGGTGGTAAAACGGTAGCGCTGAAGGCTGTAGGCCTCTTTGCGCTGATGGCGCAGATTGGTCTGTTTATCCCCGCAAGCAGTGCAAAAATGCCGGTGTTCCGCGCAGTTTATGCGGATATCGGCGATGAGCAGAGCATTGAGCAGAGCCTGTCAACCTTCTCTGCCCATATGACGAATTTAATCAGCATTTTAAACGAGGTCAAGGCAGGAGATTTGGTGCTGATTGACGAAATCTGTGCCGGTACGGACCCGAACGAGGGCGCTGCGCTAGCTATGGCGATGCTGGAGCACCTGCATGAGCAGGGCGTGCTGACGATGGTAACAACCCACTACAGTGAGCTGAAAACCTTTGCCTACGGTCACGAGGGCATGGAAAATGCCAGCGTGGAGTTTGACCCTGTATCACTGCGCCCTACCTATCGCTTGCTGATGGGCGTACCGGGAAGCAGTAATGCCTTCAACATCAGTCGCCGTCTGGGTTTGGCTGAGGATATTATCAAAAATGCCGGTGAGCTGCTGAACCAGGAGCATGTGCATATGGAAAATGTACTGCAGGAGTTGGACAGCGAACGTCGACGTTATGAAAGCGGCAGTAAGGAGATTGAGGACCTGCGCCGCGAAAGCGAGCAGCTGCGCAACGCGCTTGCTTATTCCAAGAGCGAGTTTGAGCGCCGTAAGAATGAAATGCTGCGCAAGGCGCGTGAGCAGGCGGATGAAATCTACCGCCGCAGCCGCCGTGAATCCGAAGCCGTACTGAAGGAGTTGCGCTCCATGAAGGCTGACTTCGATACGAAGCGCCTGGAGCAGGCGGCAGAGGAAGCGCGCAAGAAGCTCAACAAAACATTGAGCGAGGACGCACCGCTGCCGGAGGGCGCACCGTTATCTGCCAAGACGGCCAAGAAGGGCCTGAATGTCTTTGTTGTTTCCTTAGGGAAGAACGGTATTATCACCGATGTCAACGGCAACGATGTAACAGTGCAGGTTGGTATTCTGAAAATGACGGTGCCGGCAAAAAAATGCCTGCTGACCAAGGCACAGCCTGCGCATACCGATGCTGCGCCTAAAAAGCGTAAGGGCTTCAGCAAGAATGCTGCTGCCAATTACGCACACCAGATGTTCATTGCCAAATCAGGCAGTGCCAAACAGGAAATTGATTTGCGCGGGATGACGCTGGATGAAGCAATTCCCGTTGTAGATAAAGCTATTGATGATGCGCTGATTGCCGGTATCGGCCAGCTGCGCCTCATCCATGGCAAGGGAACCGGTGCCTTGCGCGCCGGCCTGACAGCATATCTGTCGACCAACCGCTTTGTCAAAAAACTGGAAACGGCGGCGCTGGAGGCCGGTGGCAGCGGCGCTACGGTTATTGATTTGTAATTTTGAAAGGAGTATTTAACTATGACTATGAGTATTGCTGCAAAACACGCTAAGGGTAAATCTGCCCAAGATAAAATTTTCGGTGCTAACGCTGCTGCAGTGGCAGCTGCTGCCAAATACGGCAAGGATGCCGTTACCAACGCTACTATCGGCGCTATTTTGGACGAGGATGAAAAGCTCGTCTGCCTGCCGACTGTAGAAGAGGTTTTCCGCGGTCTTTCCACTAACGAAATGATTGCTTACGCACCTATCAGCGGTCTGCCTGAATATCTGGACTGCGTACTGACTGCTGCCTTCGGCAACTCCCGTCCGGAAGGCTACATTGCCGCAGTTGCAACCGCAGGCGGCACCGGTGCTATCCACCATGCTATCTGGAACTACACCGACAACGGTGATACCGTGCTCTGCTCCGACTGGTACTGGGGTGCTTACAAGGTGCTGTGCCAGGATATGGGCCGCAATTTCACCACCTATAAAATGCTGGACGAAAACAACAAATTCAACCTGCCTGCTTTAAAGGAAAAGGTTGACGAGCTGCTTGCTAAGCAGGATAACCTGCTGTATCTGCTGAACACTCCGGCGCACAATCCTACCGGCTACAGCCTGAGCGGCGAGGATATGGACGGCGTGCTGGCAATTCTGAAGGAAGCTGCCGTACCGGGCAAAAACATCGTTTTCTTCCTGGACGTTGCATACATTGATTATGCCGGCGAAAAAGAAGAAGTACGCAAAATCTTTAAAAAGCTTTCCGGCTTGCCTGCCAACATTCTCTGTATTGTAGGCTACAGCATGTCCAAAGGCTTCACTATGTACGGTCAGCGTACCGGCGCTATGATCGGCGTTTCCTCCGACAAGAGCGTTATTGACGAGTTCGCCGCTATCAACCAATACACCAGCCGTGCAACCTGGTCCAACATCAACCGTCCGGCTATGCGCACTCTGGCAACCATTTACAGCGATCCCGAGCTGCTGGCAAAGGTTTGCGCTGAGCGTGATTACTATTATCAGATGATTAAGGCACGTGCCGATCTGTTCGCTAAGGAAGCGGAAGAATGCGGTTTGCCGATGCTGCCGTATGTAGCAGGCTTCTTCCTGTCTATCCCCGCTAAAAACCCGGATGCAATCTGCGAAAAGCTGCATGAGGACAACATTTTTGCAGTTCCTCTGGCTGCAGGCGTGCGTATCGCTGTCTGCGCCGTACCTCTGAAGAAAATCAAGGGTATGGCTGTCAAGGTCAACGCTGCAATGCAAGCCGTTGGCGAATAAAATGCTTAAGCTGCAGTTGTCCAATGGACAAATTATCGAAGTAGAGGAGGGCAGCACTCTGCTGCCTTTAGCTCAAAGATTGAGCGATAAATATGCTTCTCCCATCGTTATGGGACTTTATAACGGTGAGGAATGTGACCTGCAGCGTCCGCTTACTGCCGACGGCACTGTTGATTTCGTGGAAGTCAACAATTCCGTAGGCATGCGTGTTTATGTGCGCACGCTGCTGTTTATGCTGATTGCGGCAACTAAAAAGCTTTATCCCGATGTACATCTGGAGGTGCGCAACTCTCTGGGAAGCGCACTCTACTGTAAGGATAACAGCGAGCGTAAGCTTACCGCTGAGGATATCCGCAGCATTGAAGAATATATGCACAAAATGGCAGAACGCAAAGAGTCTATTAAGCTGCTGCGTCTGCCTAAATCCGAGGCTATTGATATGGCCTGCGCCATCTGCAGCGATGATAACCTGGCGCTGCTGGCTCAGGTGCCGGATGACACCGTGCTGACGATTAACCTTCTGGAGGGCGTACCCGGTTATCTTTTCGGCCCCATGTGCCCGGATGCCGGTTATGTGCCTTACTTTGAGCTGCTGCCGTATGCTGACGGCGTGATTATCAATTACCCTGACAACGGTAACTGGCAGGTGCTGCCGCCCTTTGTAGACCAGCCGCGCCTTAACGATGCCTATCAGGAGGCAGAAGAATGGTCAGCCATGATTCACTGCAATACTGTGGGCAAGCTCAATAAAATTATTGATTTAGGCTATGCCGAAAAGATTATTCAGGTAGCGGAAGCGCTGCATGAAAAGAAGCTGGCTAATATTGCCGATATTTTGGCAAGTCACCATGAGCTGAAGCTGGTGCTGATTGCAGGTCCGTCCTCCTCCGGCAAGACCTCTACGGCACAGCGTTTGAGCATTCAGATGGCAGTTAACGGCCTGCGCCCGATTGCCGTTTCTATGGATGACTATTATAAAAACCGTGTCGATTCGCCGCGTAAGGCTGACGGCAGCTATGACTTTGAATGTCTGGAGGCTATCGACCTGGAGCTGTTCAACGATCATCTGCAGCGTCTGCTGGCTGGTGAAAAGGTCAAAATGCCCAAGTACAATTTCCGCACCGGCTGCCGTGAATATCGCGGTAACGAGCTGCAGCTGCAGGAAAATTCCGTGCTGGTTATCGAAGGCATCCACGGCCTGAATGAGAAGCTGACACCGTCCGTACCGGCGGAACATAAAATAAAAATTTATGTCAGTGCGCTCACACCGATGTCCTTTGACGAGTATAACCGTATCCGTACTACCGATATGCGTCTGCTGCGCCGTATGGTGCGCGACAGCCAGTTCCGTTCGCATGATGCGGAAACTACGCTGAGAACCTGGTCCGACGTGCGTGATGGTGAAGAAAAATACATCTTCCCGTATCAGAGCAGTGCCGATATCATTTTCAACACCACGCTGATTTACGAATTAGCTGTGCTGAAAAAATATGCGGAGCCGCTGCTGCGTGCTGTACCGCAGTCCGCAGGCATGGCCTACACTACTGCGCACCGTCTGCTGAACATTTTAAGCTACGTTAAGCCGTTGGAGGATAATGTTATTCCTAATAACTCTATCCTGCGCGAATTTATCGGCGGCAGTGTGTTTAAGGACGCACTGTAATTGTAAAAAAAATAATGTTGTCATAGACCTGCTGCCCAAGCCGTGGCAGCAGACAGACGCAAATAAAAAAGCTGTTGTACGTGTGCTTGCGTACAACAGCTTTTGTGTTATGTGGTAAAAATTATTTGCGGACCATTTTGTCGAAGCGCTCCAGCAGGCCTGCCTTGAAGCAAAGCACCAGGCCGCCGACAGCGCCGACTGCTGCCTGCAGAATCTGGTAGGGCAGCTTGATGTAAGCGTAGTGCGGTGTGCTGTAAATAAAAGCACGTCCCAGAGAATAGCCTACAACCATAATAACAGCGCCAAGAATTACGCCGAGAGCAGCGCCCTTGAAGCTGACCTTGCCGCCGCGGTGTGCCAAGAGGCAGATAACAACAGCCTGAATGCCGTGAGTAACCAGAGAAACGAACATCGGTGTCGGGTAGAAGAATAAATCGCCCAAGAAAGCACCCACGCCGCCAACGATGAAGGCTGCTTTAGGATCGTCCAGCAGAATTGCTGCCGTGCAGATGATAACATCATTGAGATATAAATGACCGCCCGGTACCGGCAGACCGAAGGAGCTCATCATAATATTGAGCGACATAAACAGTGCGGTGATACAGATTGCCAGGGTGGCATTGCTTTTTTGTGCTTTGTGTTCTATATGTTCCATATAAACATTCCCCTCTTTATAAGATGATAAAGACTATTATATCGCTGTTTGGTTATAATAATATTGCCAGAACAGAAAAATTATCTATGGTCAGATTAGCCGGGGAATTTCTTTCGCTAATTCTTCATAAAATTTTTGGTAGAATAAAGCAGGTATTTTTGGTATAATTATTGAATAGAGTATAGGAATAAGTAAAAAAATGGGAGGTCGCTATCGTGACAGAACTTAAGAAATTCAAACGTGTAGTTTTAAAGCTTAGTGGTGAAGCCCTGGCCGGTGAAAAAGGCTTTGGCATTGATCCGACAGTAGTATATGCTATGGCCAAGCAAATCAAGGCTGTAGTTGAGACAGGGGTAGAGGTTGCTATCGTTAACGGCGGCGGTAACTTCTGGCGCGGACTCAGCGGCAGCAACAAAGGCATGGACCGTGCTACTGCTGACTACATGGGAATGCTGGCAACCGTTATCAACTCTTTGGCGTTGCAGGATGCTTTGGAAAACTTAGAGGTTCCGACCCGTGTGCAGACCGCTATTGAAATGCGTCAGATTGCAGAACCCTACATTCGTCGCCGTGCTATCCGCCATATGGAAAAAGCAAGAGTCGTTATTTTTGCCGCAGGTACCGGTAACCCCTATTTCTCCACCGATACCACCGCTGCTCTGCGTGCTGCGGAAATCGAAGCAGATGCTATCCTGATGGCTAAAAAAGGCGTAGATGGTGTTTATGACAGCGACCCGGCAGTTAATCCGGATGCGAAGAAATTTGATGAGCTGCCTTACATCGAGGTTATCAAACGTCATCTCAGCGTAATGGATTCCACTGCAATCAGCCTGTGCATGGATAACAACATTCCTATTGTAGTATTTAATATTGATGAACCGGGTAACATTCTGCGTGCTGCTGCAGGCGAAAAAATTGGTACCCTGGTAGGAGGTAAGGAATAATGGCAACAGTTAATGAAATTATCAGCGGTATCGAGAGCAAGATGGAAAAATCCGTTGCTGCTCTGCGTGTGGATCTGGCAAGCCTGCGTGCTGGCCGTGCAACTCCCTCTCTGCTGGAGAAGGTTATGGTTGATTATTACGGTTCCCCGACACCTGTAACTCAGGTGGCAAGCGTAACCGTACCGGAACCGCGTATGATTGTTATTCAACCTTGGGAGAAAAACATTCTGAAGGATATCGAAAAAGCAATTATGAAATCCGACCTCGGTCTGAACCCGAACAGCGACGGTATCTGCATTCGTCTGAACCTGCCGCAGCTGACCGAAGAGCG